>Ga0325411_1000129_pt1 | contig 75445 bp, 30 predicted proteins | sample PopdelMetagenome_13_FD_206181 | JGI IMG/M metagenome (GOLD analysis project Ga0325411, IMG submission 206181) | Populus deltoides microbial communities from Bellville, Georgia, United States - Xylem-PdIQD-R4 | ecosystem: Host-associated > Plants > Phyllosphere > Stem > Wood/Secondary xylem... | reverse complement strand
AAAAAGAAAAAAGAAAATACCAGTCAAGGCTTTCAAAGTTGAATCGTAATTAGCAACACAAGCATGACCGCGCCACCCGCTCCATAAATCAAATTCCACCCTTTTCAAACTAGAGTTTTAAACTCAGTTGGTAGCTTGGTTATCGGAACAGGTCCGGGATTGATCGGTGAAGAATTCAGGTTCACGTCAATTTAAAAAGACTAAAAAAAATATTTAATATTTTATATATAAAAATTAATATATAATATATAATAATAAAATTTTAAAAATTATTTCACAAGACTTTTTTTATTTTACATTAAAATATATTATTTTTTTCTTTCAGGTTGAAATATTTAAATAAAAATTATTATTTATTATACTTTGAAAAAATACAATTTTTTCTTGCGAATATAATATATATATTAATAAATTTTTAATTTTATATTAAAAAATAAATTTTTTTAATATTTATATAATAAATTTTGATTCGAGCTAGAAAAATAAAAAATTTAATAAGTTCACGAATATAAAATTGGGATGATAAAAAAAGAAGAAAGGACCCTATGATGACTCCCTACGCGTGAGTCAACACCTAACCCATGCTTGGTGAACCTTTTATTTTTAGCTCCTCATCTTGAACCACGATTCTAGCTCCCGCCTAGAAATTTCAGTTCTTAAAAAAATATATCTTTTGATGATTAATTTTTTAGTTGCTATATAATCACCTTGTTTTTTTTAAGAGTGAACACAAATATGCACGCTAGGTTGGTGATTGTTCGTTACTTTTTTTTCCTTTTTTATTCTCAGATTAAGATTGGTATGGGAAAAACACCCACCCAGGCAAGGAGGCCTGTAATTTAGTTTTTGAGTTTTGTTTTTTTAATATAGTTGTTAAATTTTTTTTTTTGGATTTACTCGATAGGTTTTACAAGTCTCTTCAGGCTAACTGTATTCATGGTTATTGGCTTTTTTAGACCCCATCAAGGCCCTGGATCAACTTGTAGGGTTGGATCTGATAGCTATGGTTGAGAGGATAGTGATTTTTGTTTTTTTTTATATTTTTAAAAATATTTTTTATTTGAAAATATATTAAAATAATTTTTTAAATATTTTTAACAGTAATATATCAAAATTATTATAATTTCTTTAAAAAATATTAATTTAATATATTTTTAAAACAAATACATATTTGAAATGCAATCAAATCAATTATAAAAGCAAATACCAAACATGTATTTGTGTGTTTGGTATTGTGGTAATTTTTGTGGTTGTGGTTGGAAAAAAATTGGTTTATAAAATACAATTTTAATTGAGGTTGATTTGGTAAAATATATGTTTGATTAAAACTGTGGTTGAAATTAAGGTTATAAGATAACTAAAAAATATATATATTAATATTGGTGGTTTTTAATTAAAATATTATAGATTTAACTACTGCTATTACTTCTTGAAATAAACAATATTTTATATAAAATATTTTTTATTGTTCCATTAAACTATCTGCAATTCCATCACATACGAAATTCATCCGACAAGGACTGCAGTTTCACAGATTCCTGAGCGTGCAACAACATCAGATAAAATACCATCAGAAACAAAATTGAAATTGCGATCAAATTCTACAAATGCTACGCCATTAAGCGATCTCCTTCTAATATATTTATGTCATGTCATTTAATAATGTTAAATACTAGTTTTTTGAATAAAACACAATATTTAAGATTTTTTTTGAATTTTTTTTATTTTACTAGGTCGGACATGATCTAATGTATTTAAATTTGGGTCAGACCCACGAACAATGAAAATGCTCTCTATTGTTATGCAAAATGAACAGTGAAGACAAGAAAATGCAACAGAATAAAAAGAAGGGGAAGGGGCAGGGGAAGAGCAACAAAGATGAGAGGGTTTTTTTGAAAATTTTCTACAATGGTTTCAAGATATTAACAATGGACACCTCAGATTGTTTTGGGAAATTTTTGCAATGATTAATTATTTACAGTAAAGAAAAAAAGAGAACATGCACTCACGAAAAGCAAATCCATATTGCTTTTAAAGAAACCGACTTCCAGCCTCATTTTAGATGGGATTCATAACAATAAAAATGTAATTAATATATAATAAAACATTTATAAATAATATTTTTCTGTAAATATAAACATAATCACCGTGCCAAACGCGCAGTTATCCTTGCAAAATATACCACTATAGATCGATCTTTCTCTCGGATGAAGGAGAAGTCTCCAATGATTGAAAATGTACAATAAATCAGAAAAAACACTCTTCCTGCACTGTGCATATTTACTGTTTGTTTTTTATCACCCGCTTCTTTATTTTTTTTTAAAAAAATAGGCAATTAGCATGTAAAATATAAATAAATAGTGAAATATCACAAAAATATAAGGTTTTTGAAAAATAGCATTCTTACGGTGATTTAATTAAAGCTGATGTCCAAAAATACTGCATGGCATCAATTATAATTTTTTTGCGATTCCCAGAAGCCACATTTGATGAAATATATTGAACTGCTTCTTTTGAACAGCCTCCACGCCGTCTTCTTTAATCTGTCTCTATCCAAGAAAAAAAGGTCTTACTCACAGTTTTGAGCACACAGGAACACCAGCCTTCTATTTTTCATTCTCCTTTCCCATGATCACCAGATACCATACCCTTGAAACCCAACTTCCTTTTTATTTTGTTTCTTGCTACATTTCATACAAACTCATGACCTCCCATTTCAACAGCAAACCCTTCCCTTCAACTCACGGCCAGCAACTCCTCGCCGCCAGCAACACAAAAAGCTCGCATCCTCCAGCTGACAGCCAGCAACTCCTCCCCTCTTCACCAGGGTCAACAACGGCAACCACCATGTACGACAATAGCAGAACCAACTCCACTTTCAACCAAACCCAATCCGGCGGCCATTATATTAGCAGAAATTGTTGTCCATCTGGGAAAAAGCTAGGACTTTTTTGTAACTACATGTCTTTCTTACCACTAGAGATTAAACTAAGGAGTGTTTGAGTGTCACTTTTATGGGTCTACGTGTATGTGTTTTGAAAAGTCTAAAACTTGTGCCGTGATGAGTTCCTTTTGCTGATACATCCATTGTAGCAGTACTAAAAGAATTCATGACAACATGTCATGCTTCTGACAGGAGCTATAATCTTGTTGTGTTTGCGAACAGCGCGACAAGATTATTGCCACATCTTAAAAGCTGATAAAATAAAAATGTGCTATTTCATTAAAAAATTTAAATAATATTATTCTGTTAAAAAATTTAAACTATCATGTTAATTTAAAAAAAAACACCACCCTTTTTTTTAGAATTTTTTTGAAACTAACCCGTGCCAAAAAATAAATATTTGGAAAACTTGTAATATCTCAAAAAATATTTTAAAAAATAGTATAGTTAATTGATTGTATCAAAGCAATCTATTTTTTTTTATAAAAAAAAACTACAAAGGTCAAGGTGCTAGGAAAACTAAAAACACAACGTAATATTAAAAATAATTAAAAAATCAACAAATTATTATTTTCACTTTCAAATAAATATCGAGAGTGAAAGGTGGATCATTCCCAACACTGCAACAAATTATTATTTTCACTAAGCAGTTTTGTTATTTTTTTAAATGATAATATTTTATTAAATATTTTTCTAGCATGAGGTCTTTTTTTTTAAAAAAAGAAAACATTCTCTTACGCAGAAAAAAGTACACGGTTCCAGCAAAACCTTCCTTGTCCCGTGAGTTCTTATTCATTCAGACTCGAACACCTCACAAATCTGATCCTCTCGATCAGTTGATGCAATCACCAGGCCAACAAATCATGGTTGCGTGTCTACAGTTTCCTTTGCCATGCATTTTAATAAAAAAAAAAAAAAAACAAAAGTCTCATTCGTTTTTTTATTTTTTATAACTTTTTTCCGGACCAGTTCTCACGCATAAAGTCTAATAACATTTTCCAGTTCAATCAATAACAAGCTAACTATATAAAGATTAAAGGATTCTAAATAATTTATTTTTTTCGTATTTAACATAAAGTTTAAATACGAACGACTAAAGAGGAATATATAGCCCTTTAGACAATAGAACAATTTCTTTAGATTAAGATCTCAAATCTTTTTTACTTTTCATATTTAATATAAAGTTTAAATCCTCATTACTAAAGGGAAGCATTTGTTCTACGACACCAATGATTCAAATCTGAAAATAATTTGACCGCATTAAAGCAGGCCGGGGTGTTCTTTATATATAAAAAAAAGACTGGATTGGCTGTCTGCAACACAGTGGCATAGTTTGTAATTATCGACAAGATGAACGGCAATGGTTAGAATGTGATATTTCACTTGCCGGAAAAGACAAAAAGCAGGTCAGCGGCAACAAAAAAGTTGGTCACCCAACGCCTATATTTTTGCAGCTTTAAATGTTAACACACAAATTATTTTTTTATTTTTGTTTTAGAAAAAGCAATCCACTTTTTTACCTTATTTCACATGCTCTTTACCAATAGAATTACGAAATTAACCATATCTACCTCAGATTTCAAAATTCAATTCCCCTCACGGACGTGAAATTTCCCTTAAATCACTTGTATTTATCGGGTTTAGCAAAAATAATTAATAAATCTATTTTTAAATTGTTGCTTTACTCTTACTTAAACGTTACATTTTCGTTTTTTTCCTTTTGTACTTTTTTTTTAATTTACCTTCCTTTTTTTGGGTTTTCTGGTTCTGTTCAGACCGGCAAGTCAGGCTGTTTATTTTTCCGACAAGGGTAGATTATTGTTTTCTCGAGAAAGGTTTTTCTCAGGAAACAAACAGTTCCTTCTCTTTCTTTTCTTGTTCTTTTCTTCTTTAGTGTTTTGCTGAGAGAAAACTCGAAAGTGCCGGTACTATTTGAAGAAGCTAAGCGAATGTGAAAGGGACTGAGAGAGAGACGCTACAGTTTCTGGAGAGTATCTTCTTAAAGTCTTGAAATTGCTGTTGTAGGTCATGATGATCTTTTAACATTTTTTTTTTGCATTAACATTTTTTTAAAGTTGTAGGGTTTAACAGTTCATTTGCTCTTATGTGAAAGTTTGTGGTTTTGATCTTTGAAGATTAAAGCAAAATGTTTAGGTTCTTTTAGATATTCACTGTTATTTTTTTAAAAAAATTATCTTCTGTTTTTTTTTCCTTCTTTAGATTTTGATCTTGGATTTTTTTTAGGTTTGGTAATTTGGAGTTAAAATGCTATTTTTTTACTGAGATTTTTTTTGTATTAATTTATTTCTGTTAACATTTTATTTTCATCCTAATTTTTCTGTGCTGCAGAATCTGAAAAATAGTATTGTTAGGTGTAGTGATTTTTGAATAATTTACAGTTTGTGCATGGAGGGAAGAGAAGGATTAAGTTCAGGGGTAACAGTGATAGGAGCAGAAGCTCCATCAACCTATCATATGGCGCCAAGGACAGAAAATCCTGGCCAGATTGTAGTGTCACCACCAGCCGTAGAGGTGCCACCAGTTGGTGCAGGATTGATGGGAGGAACTGCAGAAAAGAAGAAAAGAGGGAGGCCAAGGAAATATGGACCGGATGGGGCGGTCGCTAGGGCATTATCACCGATGCCAATTTCTGCTTCGGCCCCGCATACTGGTGGAGACTACTCTGCTGGAAAGCCGGGGAAAGTGTGGCCTGGTAGTTATGAGAAAAAGAAATACAAGAAAATGGGAATGGAGAATTTAGGTATGTTTTACCCTTTTGAAGCCCAGTTCCTTAGGATTGAGTTTGTTACGTTATCAGAACCGTATGAATAACAATGATTTTGAATTTTTTTTAAGGATTGACTAGTCTTTTCTTTTTGTTATAGTGAACTGGTCTTCAAACTTGTTTTTTAGTAGTGGAATTGAGGTTTTTGAATTATTGTCTTGATTGATTTGAAGAACTCAGGCCCCTCAAATTCCGAAGATTCCTTAATGTGAACTTACCTCTTGATTACACACGTGGGACCATTCTGTGAGATGCTTTTGTTTAGATTTGGAATTATATAGTGCTGGTTCTGAAAATAACAAGGTGGGCTTTTGTGGGTTGGCATGAGAGTGAGAATATTCCTTGCTTTTTTTAGCTAGGATTGAACAATATGCTCTGATGACAGAAACAGTATGATACTTCATCGGCAGTGTCTTTAGTTACAGTGACTACATTAGAAAATATTGATGAAAAATTTATGTCCCTGTCCTTCCTTGGACATCATGATTCAATTGAGAAAACTGTCTCGTTCTGAGGTTTTTGACCTTTAAATCCTTTTTATGGCACTGACTCTTCTCTTCTAATGCTTGCCCAAAGCAACAGAATATCCTTGTGATGCACATCAAACTTGCCTCTCTTAGAGTCAAGCCTTCTTACTCGACACTTGTGAATTTCTTCTTACCCTCTTATGATCTTATCACTGATGAAGTTGCCTGTCAGACTTTACTCCTGTATAATATTCCAATGCTTCCTAGGTGCTAATAGGTGGTTGGAACACTAGTTTGCCTGGAGCTTGGGGAATTGAAGCCCTGTACTCCAAGCTTTGACAGGTGTTTTACAGCAACTTTCTGAATTCTGAGCTGTGATGCACCACATCCTTCCATTTGTCTGTACATTTGACCCACATGAATTCTCACTTTATGAGATGGTATAAACTCATGAAATGTTGTCTATAATACATTATTCAATTATCAAACTGTGGAAATTTTTACCTCGAGGTAAGTTTTCAATGCAATGTCATTTTGCTTCAGCCTCAATGAATCGATCAGAGATTTTGTAAGTTGCTTAAGCCTCTCTTCATGAGATTGACTTGACAGCAGGAAGATTTTTACTGTTCGAGATGTAAAAAATAATATGTGAGGCTTGCTAAGAATTGCACTAAGCTCCGTTTCAAAGCTGTTTCCTTTAATTTGTCTGACTTGAATATTATATAGTTTCCCTTATCTTTCAATCTCCTTGTGTTAAAAAAACAGGTTAATATGCTTGTTGAGATACACGATGCTAAGCAGTAATAAATGAAAGAAAATTGAATGTATGCTTTCGGAAAAAAGGCTAAAGTGTCTGTTAAGAAAGTTACTGACTTTATTTTGAATTCACTGGTGTTTATTGATTGTCATTTTTTAGGTGAATGGGCTGCTAATTCTGTTGGCACAAATTTTACACCCCATGTGATCACTGTTAATGCTGGCGAGGTATGCTTAACCAAAGAAAGACAAATGTTAACTTCATTTGGATTATGCTGATATAAAAATGTTTGCACTTTCAATTTTCATTTATATCTGGTTTGTGAATTTAAATCTATACGTTTGGTAATCAGTTCAGAAAACATGCAGCATAAATGGCTTCTAATAGGGACAAATGTTTTTATCCTAATTCCTGACTGTAAGTTTACGTAGTACGTTTATTCCATTTAGGCAGTCTTTTTCCTTAATCCAGATCATCTTTTTCGGTACATGCATACAAAATGTTCTTCTTGATCAATCAGGGTTCTTTTTATAGTAATTGTAATGATGGATAATACTTCATAGTAATTCGTTCTGCTTGGAAGTCTGCTATCCAATTGTTCACATGGCAATTCAATATAACTTTTCTAAAACGTCTCTGAAGGATATATTAGCATTCAGGGAAGTCGTGACAGATAATTGAAAGGATTAAGAACCAGTTTTGCTACATTCGGATTCCATTTATGTGCCCTTCCTCTTTTGCAAGTTGTTCTGTTGAGTGATGGCTAATTGTTTTTTTGTCTTCACTGGCATTTTTTGAAATGCTCGCCAAAATTACTTTTGCTCACTCATTAGATTAGCTATGGATGGAATTGAGTTGTAGTAAAACTAGCTGATTATCTCAGCGTTACTGTCAGTTTTTAAAATTTCTGCATATATTTGAACATGTGATTTTACTAATTGGATGTCTTCTATTGCGAACAAGTTGTATTATAAATAATTCTAATTTAAAGACCTGTTTTTTAGTAATTGGATATATTCTATAGTGACCACTTTGTATTATAAAAGATTTTGACATTAAAAGCTTTGTTTAAGAATAATACTCATATTTAAAAAAAATTGAACATCCAATTTTATTAATTAGATATTTCTATAGTGATCAATTTGAGTTATAAAAGAATTTTTTTGACATTCAAAACTTTGTTTAAGAATAATACTTGTGTATTTAATTTGATTTTATGAAAGATTAATAAAATTTGTGTAATTTTGATATTATCAACTCAAAAAAAAAAAAAAAAAAAACTTGCTGCAGCATCATAATCAAGTAAAATGCTTAGAAGCTTTAGAAAAAAATATAAATCCTTATAGCATATCAAAAGGCTTGAGATTTAATATACATATTGATGTTCTGTTTGCAAATTAACTTCTACATGATGTTCTGTTTTGCTGCCCTTGTGATCTTCTTTGGTTGTTTAAAGACCACTTCACTTGTAATTATTTTTGGCTGTTCAAGGACGTTACCATGAAGGTGATATCATTTTCACAACAAGGGCCTCGTGCCATTTGCATCCTATCAGCTAATGGAGTAATTTCAAACGTCACACTTCGTCAACCTGATTCTTCTGGGGGTACTTTGACATACGAGGTATGTCCTCCCATTCCATCCCAACTCCTAAATAACTCATGTTAACTTTACAACTAAATGAATGCATCTTCTAATTCTAAGAATTTAACATGTTTTGTTATTTATAGCTTTCTTTATAGTGGACTAGCATAGTAGTTTACATTTGCATGGGTTTGATTTTGTGAAAGTATAGGATGTCTTAGAGGATTAAAGGGATGATGAGGCCAGCATTTCTGCAAATTTATTTCCTTCTTGGTTAAGTGGTGCTAGCAAGCTGGGAAATCTTAGAATTTATTTGATTTTGAGAACTTTGAAACTTTGATCGGACCAGCACTAGTTTTGAATAGTTAGAAGGTATCTTTCATAATTCATTGGAAACTTATAAGCTCAGAAAATCCTATAATGTAAAAAGGTTTTGTGTGTGTGTATATATTTATATATTGGGGAAATCAAGTTTAGGTTCATTAGACTTTTCTGATAATACAATGTCCAATATGGAGCAGGCTTCAAAGGCCATTCCTTTGGGTAACCTATCAATGCACTTTTGTGGTAGTCTTTCATTGCTGCACCGGAGAATGGACCTTGTTGAACATAGGCATATTCTTAAATTATTTTAAAATCAAGATGTTCTCTGACAGTTGATAGATGCTGGATGGTCAATTTTGTTGAAATAGCAGAAATTTGGTAACTATTTTCATTTGTTTTGACTTCTATTTTGCTTGTCTAAGTGTTGGTTTTAATCAATTAATTGAGACCTTGCACAATTAGTGCACACACATTTATTTAAAATTCACAAAACTTATTAGCTGAAACCAACCCCCACACAATACAGCTTTCTCCAAACCACACACAGCATCAGTGTTTTCTCTAATCACTTGGCTCAGATAAAAATAAGACCAAGGTCTTATGTTTACAGAAGCGTAAGCCAACTCTCCAAATCCTAAAACATAAAGTACTAATGACAGATATTCATCAAGAGTCTAAATACTACATGGATTCAACCTGGGTTAACTAATGAATTAGAACAAGTTTTTGGTTGAGCCTTTTTACTGTGAGTGGAATGTAAAACAATTGTATTTGGAAATTCAATTGGTTTTTCTTTTAATTTTTTTTTAAAAGTGAAATCATTGCATTAGGTTCAGTTACTGTGTAGAGTTTTTAATCTCCTCTATATTTTATAGGGTCGCTTTGAAATACTTTCATTGTCTGGATCATTTATGCCTACTGAGATTCAAGGAACAAGGAGCAGATCAGGAGGGATGAGTGTCTCTTTGGCAAGCCCTGACGGTCGTGTTGTGGGGGGAAGCGTTGCTGGACTTCTAGTCGCTGCTAGTCCTGTGCAGGTAAGCTCTTTTTATTCATTTGGTACTAGAGGAGAACTCCACTTTGCTCCCCCTTACAGTACCCACGATGGGTGAGGTAACTAAGAAGTGGTTGAGGGCTTTGATGACACTAATTCCACAACTGGAATTCAAATGTTAAGCGCCAAAATAGATACTGATCTGTTCACTGGTTTTGCACGAGTATAAATAGAAGTGGGTGCATGTGGTATGAATTTAAACCATACACAAATAGACATGCAGCTTCCTGCGCATGGTGTTTAATGCATATCCCTACATCAGAAGTTGAAATGAATCAAGACTTGAAATGCTTGCTTTAATATCTTGGTCTCAGGTTGTGGTAGGCAGTTTCCTGCCAGGAAATCATCAAGAACAAAAACCGAAGAAGCCGAAGATTGACTCAATACCAGCAACTTTTGCACCGGCCCCAGCCATACCTGCTTCTATTGCAGAGAGAGAGGAAAGTGCGGGTACACCACAGGGGCAGCAAAATTCCTCTCCCTTCCAAAGAGAAAACTGGGCCACCATGCACTCCATGCAGGATGTGAGAAACTCGGGAACTGATATCAACATATCATTGCCAGAAGGTTAACTTCAGGAGCCCTAGTCAAGCATCTCTTACTGACTATATTGGTTGGTCATCTGGGAGTCTGAGTTGCTCCTCTTATCAAATTCTCTGTATGCTTTATTGAATATTTCTTCTGGAATAACTAGGATGTTAGGAATGACATACTTTTTGGCTGGGATCAGACAGGATATCTGATTACTAGGGCTAATCTAAAGTAGGCTTCTTTGATTTGTTACGAGTAGAGTATTTGGTTGTAAAGACATTTGAATTGGAAACCAGTCTGGCTTGAACAATATTTGCCTTGGGTGAATTAAGTAGACCTAGAACCTAAAGCATGTTCGGCAACATGGTCCTTTTTTCCTTTATTTATGGAGCTTTTGCACTAAAAGCTAATGAAAAAAACTGTTTGGTAACAATTCAAAAGCAGTTAAAAGCCGAAAGTCCGGAGTTGATTTTGGGTTTTTAACCGTGTTATGGAGCAAAAGCAGATAATTCCCCGTGCTGTGCTGCGGTGGGAGTAAAGTGTTTTTTACAAAAAAAATAAAAAATGCTTAGATTAAAATATATATATATATATATATATATATATATATATATATATATATATATATATATTTTTTTTAATATGTTATTAAACTCAGTTCAGTTTAGAAAGTTAAATCTGAAATCTTCTTTTCATACTCTAGGAGTTGTTCCGGTGCAAGTTGTTATTGGTGTGTAAAAGAAATGACAGGTAAGAACTGGTTTAATTTTAAAAAGATATCTTTATTAAAAAATATTAGATTAATTAGAATTAACCTAGTTAATCTGTGGTACCTACAATTAAGATTATAAACTTTAAGTTTAATAATAATTAAGATTACAAACTTTAAGTTTAATAATTTTATTTAAATATATAATAAAAATAGATGCTTGGAAAATTAAATATTTATTTAATATTAAAATGTTTTTCTGAGACCATAATCACATCTTATAAAATAAATTATAAAATTATATTTTTTTCTAGATTTATTTGTTATTTAATAATATAATAAAAAAATTAGAAACCCGATCACTAACCCGATACAAATATATTCTTCTAAGATCACGATGCAACTGGTCACAAGCTCAGTCTTGGTTAAAAGCTATATTAAACGTAAACTTGTCTTAATATATGGTAAGCTAAGTTGAAAAAGTATATGACCATCAAATTAATTAATGAAACAAATGTTCAAGATGTAATAAAATATACGTTCTGGAAATTTGGAGTCCCCTCCCTCCATCCCCAGCTCTCGGGGAAGCTTAGTGACATGCAAAATTAACAAAGACTTGGGCTCATTAATTATAAATCATATGTCGAGTCAACAACTTTTACTCTTATCGGTACCTTTTTTTTAAAAAAAGTTCTTACACTCTTGTATTTGTTAAATTATCTTCTGGCACCCACTTCTGAAAAAATCTTCCTTAATTTGGCCTGCTGCTTACTAAACGCCCCCCCTGCAGTAAAACATCACTTTCTTTTGTCTTTTGTTTTTGTTAAAATGTTTTTAAATATCTTATATGGTTCTCCTGAGAGTCAAGCAATGTGCAAGGTCGAGCAATTTCCTGGACATTACCCTAAAAGCAATGCCTAGCTTGTGAACTTAGAAAAAAACACATCATTGTCTGCACAATGACATGCAAAGGTGATAAAAAAAAATGATGTCATCATTTGTAATTTACTAACCTCTTTTTCGTCTATTTTAGACTTTAGGCAGTTTCTTGGTAAAACCTCTACTATAGTTTAGTTGTACAAGCTTTGTCGAGAGGACTATATAAAGTGCCACTTGAGAGACTGCTCTACACAGCGAGAGTGAGAGATAGATAGAACATCGAAGTAGAGAACCCACTTGGGCATGGAGACTGTTAGAATACCTCCTCTCATATGTTTCCTCTTCTCATTGCTACTCTCAATCTTCAAGCAAAACACCCAGCTTCATTTCTCTCGCTATAACTTCATCATCGTGGCAAAACCTAGCTTTCTAACTTTGTTTTTCGTGTTCCATTTTATCGTTATCACCATCTTTGTAGGAAGACCTAAGTCATCTGTTGAAGATTTGGAGGACTCGTTTTCTTCTATCCCCCCTCCTTCAGTGTATGAAATGGACGAAACAATAGAAGAAGTCGAAGTTTGTGGCAGCACTGGCAGTACTGATGATGAGGATGATGATCAGAGCTATAGTACTTTTTATGGCTATGATGATAACTATCATGTTTCTGATGGATATGTTGAAGATAATGAAGATGATGATGTTAATGATGCAGAAGGTGATCAGGATAGTGAAGATGATGCTGTCAATGATGCAGAAGGTGATCAAGACAGTGAAGATCATGAAGAATATGATAATGAATTGGAGAAGAAAATAGAGGGATTCATAGAAAAGGTTTATCAGGAAAGGAGGGAGGAGTTCCTGAGAGACAGGTTTCTTTGTATTTCTGCTGGTTAATCAGCAAGGTTTATTAGATATGTGTAGAAATGGCAAGCATGTAAAGCATGTAAATATTTGTGAAGCCATGGAGAGTGGCGGGCCGGGGAGGGTGGTTGTGCTTTTCAAGTCTTGATGGTTGTGTTTCTAAGGACGCTGTTACGACTGCAAGCTAATCGTAAGAATTTGCATGTATATATGTTCATATGATGAATACATGCACACATGTGTTGAAAAAAATAAATATTCTGTACATTTTAGTGTGCTTTTATCTTGATTATCCTTTCTTTTGCCTTTGTCTCTTCAAGTTCAAAATCATTTCAGTCAGCAGAATTCAAAAACATGCAGCAATGGCATCGGTTGATACTGGAACAATTTTTTCCTTTAATTTAATTACAAGAAAAATCTTGCTCCAAATTCAATCAGAATTCGAAGACTCTTAAGTCTTACCCGTCATTCTCCAAAAAATGGAAAAAATTATTACATTAAAAAAAAGACCTTTTGCTGCCGGGGGAAGGAATATTAATTACTTAAACAGGCTTTGAGCATTCAGAAAGTAATTTAGAAACATCAGGCGCCTGTACTAATTAAGCTTGTCGTTTAGTTAGAACACAATTATTATACAGCAGAAATTAATATATACTTAAAAGATAATATTTTGATTTTCTATTTAATTGCTATCTAAGCAACCAATCAATTTAATAATAGAAGACGTAGTCAGTTAGGTTTAGGATTTCTCAGGGCAGTAAGACATATACATGTTAATTTGCGTCCCAGGTTAGGATGCCTTACATCTCCAACCCCATCATTTATGCCCGCTGAATTTTCTTGAATTATTTTTTAGTAGTTTGTTTAGTATACGGGCGGTTATTAATTTTTAAAATATTTTTATAAAAATATATTAAAATAATATTTTATTATTATTTTTTTAAATTAAATTTTAGCATCACCGTATCAAAACCATATCAAAACAATTCAATAAAACAATGAGGTGTCTTCAATCAATTAATTAGTAACATGGCTGCCTCATTTTCAAACTAAATAAACAAAGAAACTTGACAAAAGCTGAGAATAATTTAGTAACCATATTATATCAAAGGTCTGGATGTGGATTTTGCTGTTTGCTGGGCAGTTTAGTGCCAAAAAGATGCCCAGATCCAGACAGAAAGCAGCATGCATGAGCTTGTGTTTTGTCCCTTGACTAGCCACACAAACTTGATTTGCATGTTTCCATTGATTTGCATCTGTTAGCTTCCTAGTGATCATATGATCTTTATGCCACTTTGCAGCCTTACGTCCCCCTCATCAAAATTGAAGACGCAATAGCCAAAATGAAGTACTTTTCCTGGTGCACAGAGAGGAATCAAGCAAGAACAAGTTACTTTTCCTGGTGCACAAGGAGGAATCAAGCGAGAACAAGGACCACATATATTTTAAATTTTCAGAATTTAATTAGCGAATAGGCCTAACAGACTGTAATTTATTTAAAGGTATTTCTTGTTGGTTTGGCGTTTGGCAGCAGGAAAAAACCATTCTGGCCATCAATAAATTCAATAGTGTTCAAGTCTTCAATAAAAAAAATACTTTGAACTTAAAATAATATAGCATCTAAATCCTTGATCATTAGTGCTATAAGCCAAATAAGCCCTCCAAAAAGTTGATTAAGAAAACATGAAAAAAGTAAGCAAAATAATCTCCTCTCTCTATCTTGTTCCCCAGGAAAGAACCGATTGAGGGCTCTTATCTTGATCCTGATAAACAAGTTCATACGTGTCCAGTCGTGTTATTTGTCAGCCTGCTCTATTCACACATGAAGAATTTGAATAGGCTAATTGGTGAAAATACCCCCTTAAACGACAATGAATCTCTACTGCATGGAATAACTTAATTTTCCTTTAAAATTAACCAACTGAACTTGTCTATCACAAATTAAATGGGTCAAGGAAATGTTTTTTCAACCGAAACTAAATTATCAATTAAAGCATCTAATGATCATTTCGTTTACTGAAATTGTTCAGTTGAGCATTGAAAATGCACGTTAATGAAGATGCACGAACATTAATTAATTTCTATAAAAGTCTAAACTTTGTTTAGCACAAATTAGTTCATATGCAGGGCAACTGGTGTGTATTTAGTCTCTTTTTTTGCTTGTATAACTGGCGTGTTCCCTTTAAAATTGTGGATAGTTTTATAATAACGTGCAAAAGTGTTTTAACATTTTTCAGAAACCCAGGAGTAATAATTGTGTAAATTCAAACATCTCGCAGGAGCAATAATGTCCTCGTTCTATGATGAAAAGAAGGATGATGATGGATTTTTCAAGTCCAGGTAAACTTCATGAACATATAGAATATAAAATCAAGAGGAAAGTGGAAAAAGCTATAAAACTTAATGATCTAATCTTAGATGATAAAATTAAAAAAAAATCAAATAAAAAGAATATTGAATAAAAAAAACTTGATTTAACCTGGGTTAATTCTACTAACCCACCACCCACAACAAAAGATCGAGGTTTAAAAAATTATTTTTTAAAAAAATTAACTAGAAAAAAGAATAAAAGTTAAATTAAAAAAAAACCCAAGTCATCCTGGCTTAACTTCACTAGCTCATGACCCTGGAAACTCGAGTCAACTCGAGTTGGCTCTACTAACCGGCCACCCACGACATGAGATCAGGATTAAAAAATTAATTTTAAAAAAATAACCTAGAAAAAAAAAAGCAAAGTTAAAAAAAAAAACATTGAAAAGAAAACTTAAGTCACCCTTGTATAACTTGACTAACTCGCGACCCAGGATAACCTCATAGAATGGAAAAACATGAGAAAAATAAGAAAGCTTAATACTCAATAGCTTGTTGTCAGGAGATGAAATTGAAAAAAAAAATAAAAAAAAATTAGAAACAATCAGTGTTAACTTGGCTAACTTGCAACATGAGATAACTCCATAAAAAAAAAAGCAATTAAAAGGAGTATCAAAATTGGATAAAAAATAAATGAAATAAAATGTTGATCGACAAAATTAAAAAGAGAAATTAAGAAAAAATAATAATTAAAAGAATGGGGATCAAAATTGAATAAAAATACCAAATGAAATCAAATGTCGAGGGACAAAATTAAAAAAAAAAACAAACTAGGAAAAGGATAAAAAATTAGAAACAATCAGTGTTAACTTAGCTAACTTGCAACATAGGATAACTCCATAAAAAAAAAGCAATTAAAAGAAGGAGTATCAAAATTGGATAAAAAATAAATGAAATAAAATGTTGATCGACAAAATTAAAAAGAAAAACAAACTAGTAAAAGGATAAAAGAAGAGCAATTAAAAGAATGATGACCAAAATTGGATAGAAAAATAAATGAAATAAAATTTTTAGGAACAAAATTGAAAAAAATGAACAAATCAAGAAAATTATAAAAGAAACATGAATCAAAAGAAGTATTTGATATAAAAAATAAATAAAACCAAATAGAAATGGATGAAATTGAAAAAAAAAAATCCAAAACAAATAAATATCAATCAAAAGAAGAAGGATCACAGTTGAAAGAAAAACTAAATGAGAAGACAACTTTGAAATTTGGCTAACCTAGCATGAATTTCAAGGAGAGAAGAGAGAAAAGAGGGGGGAGGAAAAAAAATCCACTAACGCCTAACTACCATGAATTGAGATACATGTGTTACCCCATCAGTTTTGCCGTTACTAAACGCTTTTAATGACACAACAATTAAACTTTGTTGGTCATTAAAATACACTGCACGCGTCACAAAAAAAAAAAACAGGCAATATTCACTAGCTATCACGTGTAACAACGTTTTCTTCTTTATTATTACTATCATATGTTAAAATATTGATTTACCCCTAACTCAAATGGATTATAATAGAAAAATTATGAAGAAGATACAACGGAAAAAACCTTTGACCCCTTCTTTATTTATATTTACTTGAACAGTAATGAAGTAACTGTATTTTAAAAAAACGAGAAATGACACAAGAAACCCTCTCATCCTTGATTTTTGTGTAAACATTTCAAGGTTATTCATGTAATTTAATTGTATACAGATAAGTTAATAAACCATTACACCCTCAATTAATAGTATAATACCAAATAAATCCCCTCAAAGAAACCATCTTACCCCACTGAAAGGCCATTTATTTGATGTAATGAAGGATAAGGATGTCACTGGACTATAACAATCCAAGGTGCAATGCGCAGTAAAAAAAACTAGAAAAGCTTGGTCTTTATTATTATTATTAAGCTAAGATCTCAACCTATCTTAAAATGTCATTGACTTTTGCAACAACTTTAAAATTATTCCAATTTCATGTGCGTGATGATGCAAATAAATGAAACTTTAATTAAAGAAAAGGTGATGAATATATTAATATTTCATCACCAATCATTATAATGTTTGTATTTAATTATTTAAGGGAAAGGTGATGACAAGCAATGGCGGAGGCGGGGGACTGGTAAGGATCCCGGCCCCTACAAGAAAAATTTTCTCTAGCCCTTCCCTTAAAATAAAGTCTAAAAAAAAAATATTCTTTATTTAATTTTAATTTGACCCTTTTTAAATTTTTTTCTTGCTCCGCCTCTAATGGCAAGATATTTAATTTTTATTTTGACGTGTCATGCATGGGTGCAAATGTTTGTACAGAGTAAGTGCTTCTTTAATTTTCAATATTATGATTTATCTTATAAAAATCTTGATTGTTGAATTCAAATTGAAATAAATAAAAATCTTAAGAGTGGTATAATTTCGGAAAGAAATAAAAATATTTACCCTGTATTTCTTTGAAAAGAAGCTAGTACGGGCCTGAATTTTAAAAAGTACTGGTCCAAGCCCATCATCTCGGAACTCCACATGCACTCCCGGAGCTGCTGGATATCCACTTTAAAAGAAGAACAAAAACGGCCCCGTTTAGTTAGTGGGCTTCCCTTATTTAAGCTCTCATTCTGATTCAATTATTTCTAGCCCGAGCCTTTTCTCTCTTTGGTCACACACAAGTGTCTGCGTTTGTTTGTTGTAAGTGAAGGTAATAATAATAATTTTTTTAAATATTTTTATTTATAAATATATTAATTTTTATTTTTTTAAAATTATTTTTAATATCAATACATCAAAATAATCTAAAAATATTTAAAAAATTAATTTAAAATAAATAAAATAATAAAATAGAAATTAGTCTTTTCAAAAAAAAAAACTTTTAAAACATAAATACGTATAGGCTCTAAATATTGCATGAATATTATACTTTTGATGGGACATATTTTGTCTGATTGACACGACAACTGACTTGATAAAAAAACACCACTTGCCTAAAAAAATAAAAATAAAGATTTAAGTGTTAGTTTCACGGGCCTAAAAAAAAGGGTTTTTTCATACAAAAATATTTCTATTATTTTAAGTTTGCTGATGGATGGATTAATAAATTTTTTTATTAGACTAGATAATAGTATAGTTTCTTTATTTTAGTTTGATGATAAAATAAAAATAAAAATTAATTGATATTTGTAGTTAGTACACTACTCTTATTATCATAAAATAAAGACAATATCTATTGCAATATTTGGCTAAGAATTTGAGATCAAGCCAAGGATCCTTTTATCACCAGAAGACCAGTCCATTTACAATGCTTCTTCCAGTAAGTTCGAATTTTTAATATTTTTAATAAAAAAATAACATAGCAATACAATTATTTCTTGATGCACATGGAGTGTCCATTTGTCACTACAATATAGCTTCTATTTTTTTAAATGTTTTTAAAAGGCTCTTTATGTAAAAAAATATTAAATTAATAATTTATAGATAATTTTATAGTATTAACATAAAACATTATTTTAATACTTTTTAATTAAAAAATATATTTTAAAAGCATCATACATTACATTACCACAAGATGCACAATCTACCTATTTTTCTCACCCCAATCAGATGTTTAAAACAATTTAATTTCTATAAATAGTTTTTCATGTGATGGATTTTCTTGAAACAATATATTTCAGACAAATAAAAAAAAACTTAAGAGATTAAATAAAAAGCGTAAATTATACTAAAAAAAATTGTAAATGCATTGCCCATTTGCCGCACAGTGATAATTGTTAAGTAGAAATTCACTTTATGTAATTTTATCCACCCGACGGTTTAACTCAATAAAAAAACTAACTTAATTTTTTTAAAAAAATCAAAACAGTATCATAAAATTTGGTTAACTTGATTTATACAGTTAACTCGGGACGTGGGTCTCGAGTGGAGTCAAATTCCGGGCCGGGTTGAAAGTTGAAACCAAAGGTTAAAGTGGTGAGAGTAAAAACATTTGAAGTACGCTGCAAGACAGAACCAACAAGGGATCTAAAACAAATAAAACCCAAATCTTTTCAGCTCTCTTTCACTTGAAGACTTTAATCCTCTACAAGCCCTAATACCTCCCTCTCTCTCTGTTACACCATGACTAAACAACAAGCAAGATTTGAACCCTACGATTTTAATGGAGGGTAACCCTCTCCCTCTTTCTCTCAGTGAGTGACGTGTGTTTATTTTATTTATTTTGATTGTTTTTTGTTTTGTTTTTGAAGGACTTGTGTTGCGATTGCTGGAGCTGATTACTGTGTTGTCGCTGCTGATACTCGAATGTCTACCGGATACAATATTCTCACTCGCGATTATTCCAAAATCTGTAAACTGTATGTCTTCTTAATCTCTTTTTTTGCTATTCGCTTTTTTTTTTATGCTGGGTATTTTTGTTTTTTGTTCTTCAATTGGGAATTTAGACTGTATTCAGTGAAATTGATTGATAATTGTGGCTTTTTATAACTGGGTTTTTACCTTTATCTAATGTGAACAACCCTATTGTAAAATTGGACGCCGATCTAGACTACTCTATGTGAATTTGATCTAACTTTTGAAAAAAAGTTTGTGCCTTTTCAAAGAAGGATGAATTGACTTTCATACATTCCCTCTCTCACAAGGGCACATGTAAGAATCGAGTTTCTTTTCATCTTTGGATCAAATGAATGTAAGAACAGTTCAAATATGGAATTTGATGCACCGAGGACTTCATTTGAATAGTTTATTACATAATGTAAATCGGAGAAACATGAAATTAGTGATATCTGTCTTTGAACTTGTATTTGCTCACTCAATCGTGATTGCCTGCGTACACATTTGGGAAAGTGAAAGAGTGGAATTTAGTGCTCACTGGATAGCTTGATTTGTTATTGAATCAATTTTTACAATAATCTGCAAGTACTAGCATCCATTACTCAGCTTGTTAATGAAGGTTTCTTTCCTTGTTTTTTTCCCTCTCCATAACATTAACTTGTTTGCCTTGTTGCTCTCAGAGCAGACAAATGTTTGATGGCCTCTTCAGGGTTTCAAGCTGATGTCAAAGCCCTACAAAAGGTGTTGGGTGCCAAGCACCTGGTGAGGTTTCATGAAAACTAAAATGATACATTACTTGTCAATTCTATTTAATCAACTCGATTTTATTCTTGCTACATCTTGAGAATTTTCTTTTCAAGGAAAACTCGGAAGTTTTACCACAGTGCTAGTTATTTTTCAGTGCTTGTTCTGGAGAGTGTAAAGGATGGTTTGGTCCCAAATCTTTTCAGGATTAGAATCCATATTGAAAATTGTAAAGATTGCCATGTGGAAGGAGTTGGAGAGGTTCTTGTTTGAGAGATATTGAGAGCAATGTAATTTGTCTACAATATATCTATTAAGAATGTTGGTATTTTGTACTGCTGAAACTCTCAAGTAACAAAGAACTATCTAGAAGTGTGTCTTCCTTAATATCTGTGATTTTGTGGTTTAATCCTTTTGCTGTGTTGGAAAAGAAATTGGTTTCTTGTTGGCACTGAAGCTAAAAAAAAATTCTTAATCGTTTAACAGATCTATCAACATCAACACAACAAGCAGATGAGCTGCCCTGCCATGGCTCGACTGCTCTCCAACACTCTCTACTACAAACGTTTCTTCCCTTATTATACCTTCAATGTTTTGGTTGGCTTTGACGAGGAAGGTTAGCCATACAAGTCAATAGTGCAGCTCTAAGCTTTTGATTGGTGTTAATGACTTGTTCTTATTTTAAACTGTAGGAAAGGGCTGTGTTTACACTTATGATGCTGTTGGTTCCTATGAGAAGGTTGGGTATAGTGCCCAAGGTTCTGGTGCTAAACTCATCATGCCTGTGCTGGATAACCAATTGAAGTCCCCCAGCCCGCTTTTATTACCTGCGCAGGTATGTCCTCCTGTCTAACATTGTTTCTTTATCCATTTGTTCTTGGGTGTTTCATCTTTTATCTGGTTATGTAAAAAACTTGTGATTCTGCAGGATGCTGTAACTCCACTTACTGAGGCAGAAGCGATTGATGTGGTCAAAGATGTTTTTGCATCTGCAACTGAGAGGGATATATACACTGTATATTTCTGTTTCCTATTCAGCTTTTGCCCTTTAAATTAGTTCTTCCTTCTCTCTTTCCCTTTAAACTATATCCAGTATCTCAGGGAAAGATTCTCTCCCCATCTCTCTGAATTATTACTTCCACACCAGGAAAAGATGGGGCAGGCTGCTATTAGGTTTACCCATACAAGCACATATTAGTTCATTTATCATACCCTTTAACATATCATGTTTGTTTTGCAGGGAGACAAACTTGAAATTGTCATTGTAAATGCTGATGGTATTCGTCGTGAATACGCGGAACTCAGAAAAGATTGATCCATTAAAATCATGCTGCTGGACTTGCTAGAAGTTGAAGTTGGAAGTACATCAAACCCTTGTGGTCGTCATTTACCATATGGTTGTTTCGTTATGATCTCTCCCATTGCAATGTAACTTCTAAATTAGTCACCAGCTTGAACAATTGCGTATCCTAGTTAATGGATATTTTGCAATGTCGAAAGCTTTCTTGCATCTCAGAACAATGCAGCTGAATTTAAGCCAAGTTTGTTATTCTCATCAATCTGTATTGGGTATGGATTTAAAAATTGTACTCGTCGTATTTGGTCATTGATGTTCAAAATGGGTCTTTGGAGATAGATATTCGATCCTGCTTCACCATTTTACCTAGCACAGGTGTAGTGTGTGTTCTTCGCTCCTTTTTACTAGTGTGGCTTTTGAAGTGCTTATTGTTACTTTTATTTGGTCAAGTAACCTGCCCCTCAATGCCTGCAGCGGGTGACAATGTCATTGAATGTGCTTTACTATATTGCTATGTGAGTGGGAATATTTTCAAAGGAAAGGACCCCGTATTTTATATATTGTTAGAAAAGCTCACCTAGATTCTTTTTATGTCAAGTATTTGAGAATGTGAGAATGTGGATGGTGGTTGTTTTTTATTTGAAAATTTATTAAAATAATATTTTTTTTATTTTTTAAAAATTATTTGTGATATTAATATATTAAAATAATTTAAAAACATTTAAAATATATTAATTTATATTAAAAAATATTTTTAAAACAGAGAAAGAAACATAAATCACAATCAAAGTTTACCAAGCGAGATGCAGATTGATGCTCCACAATCACGTTATTGCCTGGCTGAAACTGAAACTCTAAGATCTTCTAACCCCAGAAACGAAGATACAGTGAAAGATCATTTCTTGGCATGAGAAACAGGGTCTTGTTCATGCATGGTTAATTTGTACTCAAATGAATAAGTTATGTTCACGTGGATGCTTCGGTATCGTTGATGATTATTTCACCAGCATGAATAAAGAAAATGTACCGCAAAGTTAATTTGTCTTTTAGGATTATAAATTTATCTGTTGTTCACCTTATTATCTCACAGTCTATATGAAGAACAAAAAATCGACTCGTAAACAAATTATAAATATATATTTGCATGTGGAAAGTAATGTATGGTATTGAAAAGTTATATAGTAGTTATGACTCTTACTGTTTTAGGTAATGTTTGGAAACGCGTTTGAACCTATATTTTAAAAAATTTTGATTTTTTTATTAAAATTTAATATGATTTGTACGTTTCAAATTGTTTTGATGTGCTGATGTCAAAAATAATTTTAAAAAATAAAAAAAATCATTGGCATGTATTATGACACGAAAAGTTATTTGAAAAACATCCGCAATCACACTGCTAAACATGCTCTTACTGGGTTTAAAACTTAAGTTTAATCGGTGTTCAAGGAGGTTCTGAAAATAAAAATACAGTATCGAGTTAGTATAATAAACCAAAATTAAAGGGAATAAATTGGGGTACAATACTAATTGACCAAGAAAATCTAATGTGGATATTGTAGCTGCTATTGTTCATGCTGGACAACAACTAAAAAGAAAAGAAGATGCTTCTCTCTTACCTCTTTTTAAAGATCATTGAGAAATTCGTTCAAATTGTTGTATTGAAACTTGCAAATTGATTCATGATGGGAAAAACATGAGTGATGAAGAGGAAAAACAATCAAAGAATAAATTGGTAAGAACTCTTCAATTTAAATTTGAAATTATTGATAAAAATATTTTTATTTAATTTTTCTTTTTGAATTCCTAGTTAGTAAAGAATAATTAAAAATTCTTCAATAACAAAATAGAGTTTTAAGGTTTAACTAGTTAAATATATACATGTAAAAATAAAATAAAATCCATATCATTAATTCAGTAGCCATTTTTTTTCTTTTATGTTCTTTTTATTTATTTTTTAAAATAAACCATTTCTTTAAATTAAATATATACATAATTTTTTTATGTCTCCGTATAATTGATGAGTTTTCCAACTTAACCATACTAAATAAATAGGCTAGAACTGGTGTGAAAAAACCCGGATAGTTCCATGTAAATGAGAAGCATCACTTCATTAACCGTTACGTTTTGAAAAAAAAAAAGAGGAAAAAAAAACATAAATTAGAAATTTTTGCACATCCACCTTCCCATCGATTTTGTTTAATGGGCTAATTAGATTTTTTTGGTCAAAGTAATGGGCTAATCATTTTGGGCTTCTAAACCCAACCTCTCTCTTCCGCCTGCAAAAGAAATCCACAGCCACAGGCCCACAGTCCCTGCCTCTTGGCAACCCGAGGCGGGAATAAGCAGGCAAAAAAACAGCAAGCTCTAGTACCGTCAAGCCATTTTCAAAAAAAAAAAAAAAGGTTCACTCCTTTCTCTTCCATTTTCAGCTTCTACAGCAAGCTTTTGCTCTCTCCCACTCTCTAATGGCTCGAAACAAGGTAAATCATCTCATTAATAGCTAGTCTTGATCGATACTTACCTTTCCCCCCTCCCTTGCCAGGGTTTTAGATTACAGTGAGTTAATTTATTTATTGGCTATGGAAACAGGAAGGATTGGTGCTGTTACTCGATGTCGGTCCAACAATGTACAGTGTTCTTCCTGAAATTAAAAAAGTTTGCTCCATGCTTATTCAGAAAAAGGTATCACAGATTTTTGCCAGTTTTGGTATGTTATGGTCCTTTTGTTGTTTCTTATTTATAATCTCTCCTCTGTTTTTTATGCGCAGTTGATTTATGGAAAATTCGATGAGGTTGGAGTTGTTGTTTTCGGGACTCAAGGTATATTAATTTCGTATACTTTGTTGATTGCTGATTTCTGCTTTATTTTTTGTATTGTTAGGGTTCGGTCTACCGATTTCCTGCTTATGCTGGTTTTTAATTTTGCTCTTCTTAAATTCTTAGAGACTGACAATGAGCTGACGAAAGAAGTAGGTGGGTACGAGCATGTTGTCGTCTTACGAAATATCAAAGTTGTTGATGGAGATCTTGTTGATGCATTTCAAGAGCTCCCTAGAGGAAACTTTGATGGAGATTGTATCCACTGGATTTTTCTATATTACTTGTTCTGGAAGTTTATGCGCTGTGCAGGTGTATTACTGCATTTTTGTTATTAGTGTTTACCTTCTGTTTCCTGGCCTTGCGTTTAGGAAGTTTATGCTCTGTGTAGGTGTATTACTGCATTTTTGTTATTAATGTTCACCTTCTGTTACCTGGCATTGCCTTTTGAGCTCAATAGAAGGGGTCACTTTCTTTATTTTCTCAACTCATCCAAGGGAATTTCTTTTCAGATAGAGGATGAATTGAGCTTTGATAACTCTGGACAAATATTGAAAATATCAGTGCTTAATAATTTAGTACTTAACTTAGATAGATCTTGATGCTATTGTTGTTGGAATGGATATGCTGATAAAGAAGTATCAAGCAACAAACAAAGGAAAAAAGCGTCTGTGTCTTATTACAAATGCACTGTGCCCTATTAAAGATTCATGTGAAGGGACCAAGGAAGATCAAGTGAACACTATTGCGGCTCAAATGAGTGCACATGGAATGAAAATGGAAAGTGTTATTGTGAGGGGAAGATTATGCGGGGGTGGAGACCAGAGAATAATGGCTGAAAATGATCGACTGCTGAATCTTTTTTCAGAGAAAACATCTGCCAGGGCAGTGTATGTTGAGAGTCCAACTGCATTGTTAGGTGCAGTTAAAACTCGAAATATATCTCCAGTAACAATATTCAGAGGTGATCTTGAACTTGGGTCCAAGATGAAGATTAAGGTGAAGTCTTTGATTTATCATTGAAGATATTTTTGGATGTTATAATATATTCTCTTTGTTTGTTCATTTTTCATTTTAAATATGCTTGATGCATTAGATTGAGCTGATGTGAATGTTCCCTTATTACACCTCTCAGTAATTTTTTGCGAGATTCACTAATCAAGTCTACAACTGAACCGGGTCATCTAAACCTCTCTGCTCCGTGGGAGCATATGAGAGGTCCAAGGTTTCTGATTTACGTTTATGGTGTGTGTTGGTTGTTGGATGCAGCACAGCTTTACCATAGTAGACAATAACTTGTCATCTTAAATGGCTAATATTAGCTATGAAGAGTCTGGCTCAGTAACACTTTTATGGTGTTAGTGAAGCATGGAAGGGAAGCAGGATGATTGCCGGTGTCTCTAGCAGCATTAACTAGGCAATTAACCCAAACCAAGAGGTATCAACCCCATTTAGGCTAACATAGTACTTTCTGTCCTCATCAGGGTTATACGTATTTAGCAGCCAAGTGAGTTCTGTAAAAACAATTACTAGTTGGAGGCAAAACAATTACTAGTTGGAGGCAGAGTCTTTCCCTCGTGTCTACGTTGATCAAACTCGTTGAAACCTCCACAGGCTTGAATTTGATTGAAGTACTCATTAAACACTGCGCTGATGTGTTTTTTGCGTTGTCCTGTCACAAACCACTGACACATGCTACACCTGGTGTTCAACACCAATATGCCTGGAATCCATGGCATTTGAGGCCCATGCTGCAGTCCACTAACCTCTGTAAGAATCCTTTTTTGAGTGAAAGAGGTGGCTACACAGGCTTTTGCTTTTACTGGCAATGGCTATCTTTTGTGCTGCATGACAATTCTGTATGGTTTTTGTCGAGTCAAAATCTTACTCTAAATTGGACATGAAAGAAATCATGCCATTTAAGTGGCTATGTGGCACTAGCTCGCTCTTGTTGTCTGCGGTTTGAATCCTAATCTGATTCTGTTTCTGTCAACTTAACTTTCTCATGATCTATTTTTGGGAAGTTCTTTTTTTATGTTCAATTCTAGTGTATACTAGTATTGCAAGCTGCATTTTTAGAATATAGACTTGGAGGTTTATTATGTTCATATTGTCTGTGAGTAGATGTGGGTCTACAAAAAAACCTCAGAAGAGAAATTTCCCACTCTGAAGAAATATTCTGATAAAGCGCCTCCAACTGACAGATTTGCGACGCATGAAGTCAAAGTAGATTATGAGTACAAAAGTGTGGAAGATCCTAATAAGGTTGTTCCTCCAGAACAAAGAATTAAGGGTTACAGATATGGACCACAAGTTGTTCCAATATCATCTGCTGAGTGGGATGCTGTCAAATTCAAACCAGAAAAAAGCGTGAAGCTTCTAGGATTTACTGATGCTTCAAACATAATGCGGTAAAGAATCACTGCTTTGTATAGTTTGGTAGGTTAAAATAAAAATTGTCTAATATTTTTCTTTTGTCCTGACATACATGTAATCAAAAGGCACTACTACATGAAAGATGTCAACGTCTTTATTCCTGAACCAGGCAATGCAAGGGCTGCTCTTGCAGTTTCTGCTCTAGCTAGAGCAATGAAGGAAATGAATAAGGTTGCAATTTTGCGATGTGTCTGGAGACAAGGACAAGGGAGTGTTGTTGTGGGGGTTTTGACACCCAACATATCTGAGAAAGACAGCACTGTAGGTTTTAGTACATGTTTTGGTGCCTCAGCATCACATTGTTTAACTCTGCACCTTGCTTTTGTTTGTTGTTTTTAGTTTAGTTACCGTAGTGAATTGCTTTCTGGTTTGCTGGGCAGCCTGATTCATTTTACTTCAATGTACTTCCTTTTGCCGAGGATGTCCGGGAGTTTCAATTTCCATCTTTCAGCAGTTTTCCAGCTTCATGGCAGCCGAATGAGCAGCAGCAAGAGGCTGCAGATAACCTTGTAAAGATGCTTGACCTTGCACCATCTGCCAAACAGGAAGCTCTACTGCCTGATTTCACACCAAATCCTGTTCTGGAGGTATTAGGTTGCATATATTTTGTGTACACCAGCTTGATGTAGTTCTGTTTAGCGAATGTTAATTTTTTCGAGTAAATCCTCAAGATGCTTATTATATGAGAGCTAAAATGAAAAAATAGAGCATTTGAACCATGACCTATCATGTGATTTCTCATGTGTGTTTCTGCAATTTTCATTTTATATGAGCACCTTCATGATTTGTTTGGCTTTGTTAAATAAGACACCCAGTGCCTGTACGTTGAATTGCTGTCAATTGCCCTTCCCTGCTCTCCTGCGCTGGTGGTGGTAACTTTCTGACTGAAACTGATGGCAGTGTTCTGTTTCTCAGCGGTTTTATCGTCATCTTGAATTAAAGTCAAAGCATCCAGATGCAGCTGTGCCTCCACTGGATGAAACTCTCAAAACAATAACTGAAGCTGATCCAGATCTTCTTTCTGAAAAGAAAAATGTAATTGATGCATTTTATAAGAGCTTTGAACTCAAGGAGAATCCAAGGGTGGGTATTTCTGAGAACTTCCATTACAAGAATAGTGTCATAATGTTGCCAAGCTAATCGTGGGCGTTGATTAAGTTGATCTTGATTGCAGCTAAAGAAATCAAGCAAGCGGTTATTGGAGAAAAAACCCTCTGGTTCTGATGAGGATTATCGAGATACAACCAATGCTCTAGCTGTCAAGCCTGTTAAGGTTGAAAAAATTGGGGATTCAAGTCCAGTTCAAGATTTTGAAGCGATGATGTCACGCAGGGATAGTCCAGATTGGGTTGGTAAAGCAATTCAGGATATGAAAAATAAAATATATAGCCTGGTTGAGAATTCCTATGATGGGGATAATCATGGTAAAGCATTGGAATGTCTACTTGCCCTTCGCAAAGGTTGCATCCTTGAGCAAGTAGGTCTTTTATATCTTCTAGATGTTTTAGTTTCCAAATTGGTTTAACCATGATTTTTATGATTTATGTCTATAATTAGTGTTAATTACTCATCCTTGAATTTCTCTAATGCTGCAACTCTGGTGCTGCTTTGACCCAGCCCATTATATTTCATATTCGATGTTTATTTACTTTACCGTGCATCATTTGAGGTTCCAAATGTATTTGCCTCTTAGTATAATCAAGTGATTTTGGAAACTATTTTAGGGGTTATTGATATGCTGCTTCCGAGCAACCATCCCTGTCTTGTGATTTGGTTTTACCTTCTTGAGATAAAAGCTTGTCATGTAGTCTAAATTTCTGTAGAACTTGCATGTGGAAAACAAAAACATTGATCCAATCATTTTGACAGCCTGTGATATCAACTACTGGTTTTTCTGTTTGCTCGATAGTTATGTGAAGTATCGACTTCGAGCACTTGTTGGATGAAGAAGTATTATATTTTCATATCTACCTACATTTAACTTGACTTAGCACAGGCAACTGCCGGGGTGTTGTGGTGATTTACCCGTCCTAGGCTAAGTTAATCATTTGGACTATCAGGCTAAATCAAGAATAGCTGATTAATTTTGAAACTTCCATGCAGGAACCTAAACAGTTCAATGATTTCCTTCACCATCTTTTCAATGTCCGCCAAGAGAAAAAGCTTCGCAATTTCTGTGAATCCCTCATACCCAAAGGACTCACTTTGATTTCAAAGTCAGAAGCCATAGACAGGTTTCCTTTTAAATTCATCCATTATTTATTTACGATTGTTAAGAACTCGTAATAATCTCGTGTTTCTATATTTTGTTTCTCCAAGCAGTGAGGTTACAGATGATGAAGCTAGAAACTTTCTGGTTAAAAAAGAGCTGAAATTTGAGTGAGAACGAGACTTAATGTAAAGTTTGATTCCTTGGGGTCATGTTGTATTTTGCTGATTCAAGGTATATGACTTGAATCATATGCGTGTATAGGGTCATCTAAATCTTAAAATACAGGGGGATTGATGTATGAATTTCCTCTAAAACTTCCATTTTAGAAGTTGGCTTGACTATGGGAAGCCTTGTTTAGAAATTAATCATACCATTTTGTTATGTTGATGGCTCCTTAGGATTCCTTGCTCGAAATATTCTTGTAATTTGCAAGCTATACAGAGTTCCTACTAAAACTGAGTGAGATAAGACACAGCCTTTATGCTTCCATTTCCAGTTCCTACTAAAACTGATTATGGTAGCTCTAGTGGTTGATTTCAAAACTGAAATATTACTAGATTATTTGGCATGGGAGTTTTAAATTGACAATAATTAAATAAGAATAATACAACAAATAAAGAAATGTTAATTTATTGGGAAAAAAAATGAAATTTACCACTTGAAAAGACCTCCCATTATTGAGATTAATATGAATTCTTGTCTTTTCAGTATTTTTTAACATTAATATATTAAATTTTTTTGAAAACATTTAAAAAAATTAATTTGATATTTTTTAGACTAAAAATAATTTTAAAAATACTTTTACAAAAATTATTTTTTATTTTTAAAAATATATTTTTAATATTAACATATCAAAATAATAAAAAAATAAAAATTTAAAAAACATGAATATACTGCAATGAAAAAAAAAACCCTTAAATTACAAGGAAAACAAATCAGAAACACAATTTGAAAATATCCATCACAACACAACACAACACAACACAACACAACAATGTGGTGACTGAAGCTAACACCATATCCCATGATGACGTGGCACAACCAACTGACTTTTGTCTGGCCATTGACTTTTCTTCAACTGTGAAAGCAAAGGATTCTCTGCTTCCAATAAAAAAATTCTCACCATTCTGAACAGTACCTTTTTATTTTAACGGAACAGCTCGACAACAGTACCTTTTGTCTGGTAATTAACCTTTCTTTGTCTAATGCTTACACTTTTCTATAAAATCTGTTCTTAAAAGTCTGTTTGACTTACCAGAGAGACACTATGAATTCATCACCGAAGCTCGTCTTGTATAATTTCTCGCACAGCTCCTGTTCATGGCGGGTCCGCTTTGCTTTAAACCTTAAAGGTATCATTTTCTACATTTATATTGATCGACTTTTGTTAATCATTTCTGAAAAATGGAACTGTTCAGGACTTGATTATGAGTATAAAGCAGTCAACCTTGCAAAAGGAGAGCAGTTTAGTACAGGTGAGGTTGGACGATTTCATATACTTAGCTTACCTAGAACATGATTTTAGATTCGTACTGGTACAAGGTCCAGGTAGTGAGGATCGATGAGTGTTATTTCTGTTGCAGAGTTTGAACAATTGAATCCTCTCCGTTATGTTCCAGTCTTGGTTGATGGTGATGTGGTAGTCTCGGACTCCTTAGCAATCTTGCTGGTCAGTGTTCTTTGCTCAGAAAGGATTTTATGCATTCTGTAGCACTCTCGTTGCGGTTGTATTTTATGAAAATTAGACAAGGATATACAGACATAAATCCATGATTTGGAGTGAGTGAATTAATAATGGCCTCCATTTAATGTTGGGCTGTGTGAATTCATAAATCATGATAAATTTAAGTTAACTTTTGAGAGATCTTCGATGAAATTTTCTTTTATGCCATATTTATTTTTGTGTCTGTTCATAATTTTCTGTTGTAAATGGGTAGTATTTGGAAGAAAAGTATCCTCAGAGAGCTTTGCTGCCAGATGATCCTCGGCGAAAAGCTCTAAATCTCCAAGTAAGATTGTTGTCATTGCTTATTTTTTCAAACGTGAAGTGTCTGGAAAACATTGTATTAAGAATCTTCTTATGTAATGTGTTTTATAAGAGCAACAGTCTTGAATTTGTGAATGGATTCAATGATCCCTTGCTTCTAACCTTCATCAATCGAAAGGCCTTTACAGCTGGAGCAAACAGAACAAGCTAATGTGTATTTTGTTAGCTATTATCTAGATGGTTTCATTTCCTTCTGAGTACAGATTGTGAATCAGACTACGTGAACATGCCAGTATTTATTAACTAATTATTCTTCTGTAACCATGCTAATCACAGTAACATGTCACAGGTTGCCAGTGTCGTCTGCTCTAGCATTCAACCTCTTCATATGTTGGCTTTGGCGGTACATGTATTAGTTTCAATGGTTTATCCACGTTATTTTTAGTTTCTTTCACACATATATCAACTATGCCATGTCTTAATTTTTGTGTAGAAACGCATTGAAGAAAAAGTTGGTCCAGAAGAGGGATTATTATGGGCACAATCTAGTATTGAAAAAGGTTTTTTTGGTATGTGATTCTTCTCATCACGGAAGCAATCTAATTTCCTTTCTCTTTCTCTTTCTCTTTCCTTTCTTTGTTTCTTCGTGAGATAATTACCAAGATTAGCTACACCCATGATAGTTGAAATCATTACGAAAGATGAAACAATTGGGTATGAGTGGCCATACTTTTGCAGTGCATGAAATTTATAGCCTGTGGACGCAACCTTAGAGTCCATGAGGAATCAGATTGTAGAATGTTTTTTTTAGAGTTGTCGTTTGTGATCATTTATTAGCCTCTTCATGTCATGCTATTGTGTACTCCTTATTGCTCATGTAAAGTGTTTTTATTCTTTTCTACAGCACTTGAGAAGTTGGTAAAAGACTTTGCAACCAGATTTGCCACTGGAGAAGCATTATACATGGTCTCTTTTCAATACTTTGTTCACTGTTTCTTGCACGGAACTTAATTATTATATCTGAATGCTTCTACTAATTTTAATGGTCTTGCGTTGTTAATGCACCCTCTCTGCAAGACATTAATATATGTCGGTGTTGTGTGGCAGTTCACCCATCTAATTCATTGGTTCTTAGTCACTTGTTGATTCTTTTGGTTGATTGCTCTGATTCAAAACTTTAACAATAGCATTGTGCAGAAATGATTTACTTTGAACCTAACAAAAGTTCTCAACTATGCACAAAGTGTGATTTCTAATTGGCATGTTCCTGATGCTTATATATTTTAGAAGTATATATTGCTCTGATTAAATCAATGTTCTCAGAAAATAAGAGAAATTTAATGTTGATATTTCAAATCTTAAGCCCCTTAAAGATCAGATTAATTTCTTATTTTGTTTGCAGGCTGATGTGTTTTTGGCCCCACAGATTGCTACAGTTGTCATGAGGTTCAACATTGATATGGTAAAGCATTTCCCTTGATTCTTTTCTTTATTTCCTTTAGAATTCTTTTCCAAACTAGTTCTATCATTACAACGTCCACACAGCAGAGCTGCTACTTCTTGGACACTACATACTGTACTGTAATTTTGCACTGCTGTAGATACACACTTCTCATGTTTGTGTTCATAAACCTGTTGTTTTTAATCCTTTAATAAAATGTGTTTCATACAAACACAGGAAGCATATGCACTGTACCTAGTTTTTAATCTTGGAATAACTGAGAAAACCTAAAAAATCCCACTAAAGTCTGATATTGAAAGAAGAATTTGGAGTCCAACAATCCTTCGCATAATTAACTTTTATTTTTGTGCTTATGATTCATAAGTTTCTGAATTCTCACCATACATCAAATGGTTCATGCCATAAAATAAGAGGATTTCATACAGTTCCTAGCGTGTGATGTTCATATAAAATCTGAGAAGCTTCTCCATGGGTGGTGAAGCATGTTTAGCATTTCTTTTCTCAACTGGTTTACAGGCTTTAAACATGAGACGAAGAGAGTTGGGATAGAAGGGATATGTCCCCTTTGTCCTTCCTGTTTTAGAAGGAAAAAAAATTCACTCAAGAACTATCCGAGGCACAAATTTATTTTTTATATTTCTGTTTTCATCTCAGTCCTTTAAATCAAACATATTTCTGTCATTCTTGTATCTATCCCTTTTGCCACGAACACTAACCAAATGCAATTGTAACAGCACGATGCAGTGACTATGATAATATATACGTGGTTTCGTGGATTCAAGCTTGGTGTATTCTTGTCTGTATATGGTTTTATCAAATTGGTATTATCTTGATTTCTTTCTCTTGATAAACAGCTGTGTAATTGTTTATGCAGTCCAACTTCCCTATTTTAAGTCGGGTGTATGAATCATACAAGACCGTACCGGAGTTCCGAGCTTCATCCCCGGAAGCACAACCAGATGCAGGGAGTTAAGTTTGTTATTTTATTATATGAATGTCAGCAAAGCTTTAGGTTCAAGAGGTCCGGCGTAGCTATCGAGTTACTTCTTTCTTTTTCCCCCCTTTTATTTGATAAATAACCGGGTAAAATGAAAAATAAAATATCTTATGCTTTGGCTAAATGATACATACAAACAAACGAGTTATTTGACAAAATTTCCGGAAAATCCAATTTCTTGAGATGAGGGACGCTCCAGGCAAAGGATAAGATAAGGCATACAGTATTTATTGCTGGTAATTAATTACTCTGACAATTTCTTTTTTGTTTTTTTTAATTTAAGAATTAGTTATGACAATTTACATATAATTACATAGAGAAATATTAAAATAATCAATGGGTAATGACCAATATTTACTCAATAATTTCATTTTAAATAAAAAAATAAATATATGGATAAAAAGAAAATCATATAATAGAATATCTTCATACAAGATATATATTTTTAATCATCTCTTTTATTTTATCTTTTTATATTTATTCCTCTCCTAGTAAATAGTATTAGTAGTTACTTATTGAACAAGGAAAAACACACCCTTAACTAGATTATGAAAAAATATTTTATTGAGGAATTGTTCATAAATAAAATTACATGCGAAGACTTTACATATAAATAAGGATTAAAAATAGACTCTTTACCCATTTGATAGAGAAAGTCATCAAAACTTTGTGATCCAATGCCAAGTTGTACTAATTTCGAGAAAGTTGTACTAATTTCAAGATTTTAAATGAGTGGATATATATTCATTCATTAGTTTAATTGATTAGATTCTAGATTTATTTTTTAAAAATTATTAGTTCTTAAAAATTACTAGTTCGAGTTTCACAAATCTTAAAGTCATTGGAAGTTTATATGATCGTTAACTTCAGAGCCCGTGAAATTAGTCGAGATGCACACAAACTGACCCGAACACCTATAATAATATATATATATATATATATATATATATATATATATATAAAACATGGTTTTATAATTAGATAATAATGTTATTATTATTATTATTATTATTATTATTATCATTTTAAAAGAAGATAATTATAATAAATATTGGACATACTTTTTGTTAATTCATATTTTAAATTTTTAAATTTTGAATTTTATGGATTGAAGATAGGGAGATGAAGCATTTCACAGCACATAAGAGCTTAATTGAAAGAAGGTTACAAGAGGTTAATCTAGGTTGAAGTCTATCAATGACTCTTCAGAGATGTAATATTTGCTTTGTACATGGTACGCATTCCCTCCATTGAGCTTTTTTTTTTCTCGTTTATTTTTCACAGCTCAATTAATTTGGTGAGGGTGTTAGTTTTTTTTTAATTATTAATATGGGTATCTGAGTCTGCTTGTGTGTATCTCAATTAATTTCACGGATCCTAAAATTAACAACCATGTAAGTTTTTAATGGTCCTGAGGTTTGTGAAACTCGAACTAGTGATATCTAAGAAATAAATTCAGGGTTTGATCAGTTGAATTACACCTCTCAGGATTTGGGTTGAATTTTATTGAAACCATACACGAAGCGGGGGAATACATTGAATTAAAAATAATAGTCTCACATGTGAATTGATAATTTAATTTGAATTCATCCAAATTAATTTAATATATTATCATTTTAATATTTATATAAATAAAAATAATATTTTAAATTATTTTTATCAATCATTTAAATTGTTTTTAAATTATATTAAAATAATTTTCACATTGTTTTAAAAAAATTTCTAATAAAAAATAATAAAAGTACTTAAATATTTTTTAATCCGCGCTGAAAATGATTAGTTAAATAGCTAAAGCAATAGCTAAGTTTTATGAAAAATACTGGTGGAGCGGAGGCGGAGCTACGTAGAAACCGTCAAATCAAATGGAAGAAGGCAAGACCCGCCAAAGTTTAATATCATCCTTATACTTGTTTATATTTTCAATTATATTCTAAAATATTTGTTAATCAAGAGTTTGAAAGAGTAAATATGATATAAAATATGAACTTGCCTATTTTCTAACTTAACGTGTATTAAAATCATTGTATATGAAAAACAAGTGATAAACTGGTAATTTATTTTTCATTTAGACAATAGTATGAAAAAAAAAACTAACTAAAAAAATACATGTTTTGTAGTGTGATAACTTTTATTTTTGTGTTTTTAAAAATATAAAAAAACATCAAATTGATAATTTTGTAAGATTTACGATGATTTTAATGTGCTGATATCAATAAAAAAAATTTTTAAAAAAAATTTTGAATTATTTTTAAGTGAAAAACATCAAGAAATAAAACACATATTAATCAATAAATAATAGCAATTTATTCCTATCACCTTTTTTATTTATTTCAAATTTACTAAAACTTATAGCATAACAAATAGATAGATACACTTACTTGTTCTAAGGTATACATGTAAGTGGGTTAACTTAGTTTGGTCTAACGTGCGAGATATGGTCGAGGAGTAAGCCGTCATGTGTAATGCCAACACTCTCTTGGATGTTGTGTGTAAATGCTAACGGTGTGGGAATATCTTGGTCGGCTGGACACTAGCTTGCGGTTTCTTGTATATGACGCCAATATATTGATAGATAATTATTTTCTCAGCTCAACTTCTTGCAAATTCTGCAACAGAAACGTTGGTTTCTCCTCAACGAAATTGAGATTTCTTTTTCAGGGGAAATTGAAAGGGAAAAGGCTGCATGATGTAAATTATTTATGATAAATACAATTAAAATGAAAATATTTAATCATGAGATGATGGATTCGATTTTTTTTTTAAATTTAAAACCTTATTATAGTGATTAAAAAATTCGAACGTCCACTTCTCATAAAAATTGTGCTAAACCTAATAATTCCCATAGAGAAAAATTAGTGCTTGTATTTGAGTCTGTTAATTTTCAAAGAATTTTGTTAAAGTCAATTAGCAATATGCCCTTTAAGTATTATGTTTCTTTAAAAAATTAATTAAAATGATAAAAAAAAAATTAGAAGAACTTTAGAAATTTTACAGTGTCTGGAATAATTAAGGTCTATTTTTTTAAAAAAAAAGAGCATTTGAAATAAATAAAAAAATATAAATATGAGAGATAAATCATAGATAAAAAATATTTTTATCATTTTTTATATGTCATAAATTTTATTTTATTTTGTCCATCTTTGTGTTTTTTTTTTAACTTATCTTAACCTAAATTAAAACTCACAAATATTTGTAACCATTCCATTTTCACAAAATAATACACACACGCACGCGCACACACACCCTCTACCTCCATTAAAATTAATTTTGAGTTGAATGGATTTCTGATAGTTCTGCGAACTCCTATTTTTTCTGTTGTTGTCATGCATTCAATCATATTTCTCACCCTCTAATTAACAATGCTGCCTTACCAGAACTTGCACCAAGCAGAAGCAGCTCTTGGCAGAGAGCTAACTATTGCAGAGAAACTATGGCTCAATTACTCAGCCAATAAACCTGATTACCTTCTTCATTATCATAACATTCTCTTCCTGATCCTCTTTTACTCTATAGCTCCTCTCCCATACATGTTTATTGAGCTAAGCCGGTCCAAGAGGATAGACAAGCACAAGATTCAATCCAAAATCAAGAACTCATTCCAAGACATGCTGAAATGCTACAAAGATGTTGTGCAAACTTTTATTGTTGTTGTTGGTCCTCTTCAAGTCTCTTCTTACCCTTTCATCAAGGTATATTAATACGTATATATGATTATAATGCAATTTTATTGAGAACTAAAAGAAATTTTAAGATTAACAAAGCTAACTACTTTGATTTTGTTCCAGCTGATTGGCATCCGAACCAGTCTGTCATTACCTTCAGGAGGGGAAATGTTCTGGCAGTTATTAGTGTATTTTCTGATAGAGGATTATACCGGTTATTGGGTTCATAGGTTGCTTCATTCCAACTGGGGCTATGAGAAAATCCACCATGTTCACCATGAATATAGTGCTCCAATGGGGTTTGCAGCGCCTTATGCACACTGGTCTGAAATTTTGATTCTTGGCATGCCTGCATTTCTTGGTCCTGCAGTAGTTCCTGGACACATTACCACTTATTGGCTATGGTTCGTTTTAAGACAAATGGAAGCTATAGAGACTCATAGCGGGTACACATGCTAAACTCTCTCGTTTATTTCAACTCCTCTTTCTGCCGGATTCTGTTGACAAATCCTGACAGCACCTACGCAGTTTCTAGTAGTGGATCGATAATGGAGAGATTACAAATCCCTCTAATCTAGGGGGGGAAATGACATAATCTCCAAATTCGGGAGGGTGCCTTGCAATTTAGCCCTTCATAAACACTAAACATTAGGATGCAACATGTGGTTTTTTCTTGCATGATCTTAAGTTATGATGACTGGTACATATTAATTTATTTTTTATTATCAACAAAAGCGTTTTACTTACTTTTCTGAACTCAAAAGATGAATTAAGTCACCAGTAACTTCAAAAGTTACTGCAACAACAGCCGGGATATGTCTTAATTTGGTGGCTTGACATGAACACTTGAATCAAGTACATAAAATGTTATTTGATGCAATGCAGATATGATTTTTCATGGAGTCCAACAAGATTTATACCATTCTATGGAGGTGCAAAGTACCATGATTATCATCATTACGTGGGTCGCCATAGCCAAAGTAATTTCGCTTCCGTTTTCACATACTGTGATTACCTTTATGGAACAGACAAGGTGAGTCCTGTATCTGACAACTACGAAGAGATTTATTGTATGGACCCAACAATCATAAGGCCCTGGCTCGTATGAACCGGATCTGGGTGATGTTTTTCTAAGATGCAATCACAAATACATATATTTTGTGTTTTATAATGGCTCTGATGCATGACTGAATTATTTGGCAGGGGTATCGGTACCTCAAGTCCATCCACCGCAAGGTACCTCTCTAAGGCAACTTTTTTTTTTTATACACACGAGGGTCCACTGCCAAAATATGGCCGGTGATCAGAAATGCCATTTTCGACTCCCAAGGGGACGTCGTTTTCTTGATGGTTCAAGGGTTATCATTGTCCTGAGTACTTGCTGTTGCAGTGGGGTATTGAGACCTAACAAGTTCTTAAAATGAAATTAATTTCCTTGCTTACCCGTACCGGTAGGTTGAATTTATAGTAGATTGTTATGGCTAGCTAACTATTTTCATATTTTATTAGATGGAGGAGACAGTGGAGAGGAATGGCGGACATCGTGAGGGCAGCTATAATTCCACGCCTGCCCAAGATTTCAAATCCGAATAACTACGATATATCAGGAGGACGCAGTATTTTGATCCAGTTTCTCTGTAATATCATTAGCATTTAAAAGATGTTATGGTTTGTGGGGATGTGTAGTAGAGGTAAGTGTTAGGCTTGGGATTGTACTCCAAAATATAAATAAATTGGTGAGCTACGGCCTTTATTATCTAGCTTGTGGCCATTACTGTGAAAAAAATTCTGGCAAGGTAATTAAATTCCTCCCCGATGAATAGAGATCCGGGAGGTAAAAACATTCAATTTTTTTTTTTATTTTCATTTTATCTTTTAGGTTTCCAGCATTAATCATAGAAGCAGTGGGACTGATCGTATCCTCTGCCCTTGCTGCCTGCGCCCACAATAAAGGAAATTCGTAAATGATGGGTGATTCTTGATCGCATAAATCAATTGATGAATTCAATGCCCCCGATAAAGCAAATTCGTGAATCCTGGACCACATAAAATCAATCGATGAATTCAAGTACTCCTGGCTTAAAAAAAAAATGTTTAGAATGATATTCATGTGCTTGCAGGACATCTTCTCTACCTTTTTTCAAAGCCAGACACCTCCCCAACAGGATATTATTTTATAAATTTACGTATGCCCTAAATTTAAATGAAGAAACTCAACGCATCCTCGCAAGCCCGTCTAGCTCAGTTGGTAGAGCGCAAGGCTCTTAACCTTGTGGTCGTGGGTTCGAGCCCCACGGTGGGCGCTATCTGTTTTTTGCTTCAAAAAACCCAGTCTAAGAGCGGAAACAGGCAGGTTACAAGGGCGAGAGCTCGATCCACTTGCAAATGCAGTGGCATTTTGATCCCCGGTTTTTTCCATCAAGGATACTATTGTCTATTGGTTAATTAAGTGCCATATGAGAATCATGCATCCAAAACCAAAACCATCTTCTATTTCTTTATGGAACATTTGGTCACCAAATCTTTTCAGTCAGATCAGGCTACCTTAGCCATACAACGATTAGTTTTTCTCAATTTAAAATTTCATACTTGTCCTGTGCGCCGCCGTGTCCAGCCACTCAGCTGGAAGGTTTGCTCTCTTCGACTCTCTTTGAAGTGATTGGTGCAAATGAACCTGAGCGGATTATACTGCAACTCAGGAGGCTATGGCTAATCAATGAGAACGTCAGGTCAAGAACTCCCTGTATATGCTTTATATCTATCAGTGGAATCCATTATGCTGATCGGAGTGGTGGAGCTGCCCATAACTTCACTTTCTTGTCAACACTGGCTGTGGCCAAAATGGACGTTTGTCCATCACCTGGAGAACAACAAGTGGTTATCAATCATGGTGGTCAAGGAATCATTGGGAAACTATTTCCTAACTCCCAAACCTTTCTTATTCCTTCCTGGAGATACTCCCATAAAGAACAGCAAAAACAAAAAAAACAAAGAGATATACATAGCATAAGGTAATGAAAAAATGAACAGAAAAGCCACAAATGTTAAACCATTTTTGTTCAATAAGCACCTGTTGGAATAGGCTTAGGCGCCCAGGCAATCCATGTGATTTCACCTGCATGACAAACTAGCATTAGTATAATATTCACCAAGAGATTACCCCATGCTTATATGCTACAAAACATGCCAAGTCTGACTCCTTGAAAAAAGAAGCAGCAGTTTCGAGAAAGGGGAACACATCAGTAGTCAATCAATACATAATAACGAAACCATTTTCATGATCAACAATTAGAGTGGAACTACTAGCAATACATTGAGAAAAAACAACTTCAATAACAATTTAACTCAAATGAATTCATTTGTCCAATTTCTCAAAACAAATGTTGTTGAGAATATAAAATCAGATTTCCATATGAAAGCAAGATTTTTGGGCACTGGAGACAAATCTGCCGTTGCATCAAGATCTCAATCACAGTATCCATTGCCGGTTACTCATGCCAAGAAAATAGATATATTTAGGAAAGGAATATGATATTCTTACATTTTCATGATGTTCTTACATTTTCAACCACTCTGCAGAAAAACATACTAAAATAAAGTCACAGAGATGGAACCAAAAGCATACCATCATGGGCTCTGTCAGCTGTGTCAAAAACCTTTCCAGTTTCAACACATAACCACTGCAGCATCGAACCATGGGTTGCAGCCAATATCCTTCCATCAGGGGATAAACTGAGACGATCATAATGCAAAGTTCCACCATTTGAATCATGAAGTGGAATCGGAAACACCTTTAAAGTCTTTGGATCCTCATCAAGATGATAACGAACTTGAAGGAAATAAAAGAGAAATCCTCAGTATGATCTTAATCAATAATAACCAACACAAAAAAGCCACACAAATACATTGCAAAATGTATGTCGAAGTGAAAAATTAGAAACCCACAAATCTATTCCAGAACTCAAAAAATTAGACATGCGTTATGTTCTCATAGCATGATACCAGTCTCCCATTTTCATTTTCTTTAGAGGCAGCTAAAGAGAAACAGTCCATGACACCACAGATTTTACTTTTTAAAAAGTTGCAACGTAGTCATGAACCTCAATGTATTCAAGAATACTATAAAGCCTTTTGGTATATTCACAGCAACAAGAAGAGCAAAAATCCTGCTAGAGCATGAAAAGGACAGCTGATCTGTAGATTGAAATCATCTACTAGATCGCCCAAGGATCAATTTTCATACTTGCAGACCATGACAAAAGGAGCATGCTTAAAGGCATGACATTCAGCATAGAGGTGAACTTCTCTTGATCCACAGATGAAAACAACCCAACAAACACATTCCAGTCATCGTGGTGCCAGTTTGGACTGTAAGATAATGGATGATATACATGTTGAATGCTTGATATAGAGGGGGTAAATATTAGCTTAGATACTTTACAAGAACTTCAATAAAATATTGAAGCGGGAAGCAATTCTTGTTGTTGACAAAACTGGAATGGTGTTCAGAGATTAGTCGTTCTATAGATTCTGCACAATGGAGTGCTATTTTAGATAAAACTGACATGACATCTAAAGATAATGTATGCTCAGCCTGAAATGCTAGTTCATAATGCTCTTTGGTTTCCAATCATTCCCTGGAAATCATGCCTTGTCTCAATTCTGGACATTAAATCCAAAAATTGAGAAGCCCTTACCCTCCTATACTAATAATTGCACTGCCCTATTTTTTCAAATTTTCTAAGGTAGTCCTAATTCAAGCACATAGAGAAATATCTATTAAAGGACATACCATTGATGTTCCATAATTCAAGCACATAGAGTAATATTTATTAAAGGACATACCATTGATGTTCCATATTCTTATTGAACTATCTTTGGAGGCTGTGATGATTTGCTCCGAGTCTGGAGTGAAGCATAACCATGTTACTGCACTCTGAAGACCAAATTTAACTTGAGATGAGAAACAATAGCATATCCAAGCTATATATGAGCATATTCTGAGGTGAGAAACAAAATAACAACAACTCCAGAAGTGCAATATAGTTCAAATGATAAGGCTAAAATATGATAAAAGAGATCATTCCATTTAGACGAGAATCGATATCAACAACCAGAGACAGATTGAATATATCTACAAGGATAAACATTTATGGCATCATATCAGACAATAATTTAATCACTGTTACTAACATTTTTTTACTACTCAATGCACATCCACTTCAAAAAATTCAGCATTAATCCAATCATTGACTAGAAAAATATTACAGACATATCCATGAAGCTCACAAACAAAATAAAGAATGAGGGAATTTGGAGCACAGGGAAAAAAGATAGACAAAGACAGCAAAGCTTGAACGAGATGTGGATGAAATAACAGAGGTCAATATTGAGTAGAGTACATACCCTGTGCCCTTTAAGTTGCATGACTTTTGGAACCTCCTTGACAGAACCATCCTTTGAATACACAATCTCCCATACCTGACAAAGAAATTAAAACCACCATAGCAATTCAATATTCAAATACTACCAGACTATTAAATTTAAAGCTTGCTATTATGATCCAGGCCTTTCAAAATAACTTTTGTATAGCAGTTGCAAAGGAAGATAATACACTTGATCCATATGTGGTGACCAATAACAATGTTGTTTTAATTCATTAGAGGGAAGATAAATCTCTTGATGTGACCTGATAATTGACTCATAAGCAAACTTGTAAACAAGCCTAAACTAATAGCTTCTTAAGGTTATCAAAAAAAAAAAAAATACTTTGCAGCAATAAAAATGAACTCAACTGACTGCGCACAAATGAGTTAACTAAATTGTTTTTGGAAAGTACCATGAGTGTCACAGGGGATGTTAGATTCTATGCCTGAGAATCTTCAACACCATCCACTTTATCAAGAGTCACATCATATGGTGCATTGTGTGAATGAGTTTCTTTTGTTTTGCACAAACTAGGGGTATATCTGACAGAGTCCAAACAAAATGCTTTTGCCAGTAATCAGAGATATTCACCTTCACATCTGCAGTAAAAGCTGCAGCAGCAATGAAACGTCCATTTGGTGATATAGCAGCCATTGTGTTTTTCAATTGATTTGTATCGACAGTCCCCAAATTCTTTCCTGTCTTTCCATGCCAAATTTTGATATCAGTACCTGGAAAGTAGCATAGAAAATACACAATCAGCATTGCTTTCTGAAACCCAAGAAAGAAAAACAATTACAACAGAAGTATGAATGGAAGAGGTTGGGTTTTTCTGCTCCGGGTAATATCAGTTTGATAATTTAAAATCACAAATTCAACGGGTTATTCCTTAAGATTAATGATGATTTCCGGTGGCTATCATGTAATTAAAAAAAATCACAATATCATGTTGTCTTAGTAGTGGCTTGGTCACCAGAATCCACACCCATGCACAGATGTCAGCACTGTCCGGTGTCCTTAATTAATATATTTTTAAGGCAGCTAATCAGACAGAAATCCACAGTTTTGGAAAGTGTTGGTTACATTCATGATAAAATCATGGAGTGTCATTTCTGAAACCATGTGAGATGCAAGTGATGGACAATTAAGGTTAAATTATGGATGGATGGAACAGTTTTCAATGTGTAAGGCAAAAGAATAAAATTTGTTCCAAACATTACAAATCCAAAACAAAGTCAGAAACCACTAAAGTCAAATATCTGATAATTGTGTCTTTTCCTGACAATTAAATTTTATCTAACCATCCAGTCTCATATGCAAAGACTCCACATCTGAGACATGCTTAAAAACCATACCTATTCTATAATCACTTAGTTTGCAGCCCTTGCCAAATTTTAGGCATCATTTCCTAGTCTAACAAGGTTAGCAAACATATGGATCCCAGTATTCATACCATTACAATAGTAAGCCAGAACTTTTATATCATCAACCCATCCATGCCCATTTAAATATTATTAGAACACATAGGATACGATATCTAACCCAGGAAAAAGATCAGCACATACCTTCCGAACAAGAGGCCACAATTGTACTTCCGTCGCCATTGCCATAAGTTGAAGCAGTTCCAACCAGGGTCAAAACCACCTTTTGCTCATGAATTTTGTGGTGTTCCCATTTGATTTCTGGCAGCGGAAGCTTTGGTTGCTGCTTAGAGTCATTAGAATCTTTGACCTTTTCCTCTCCCCACATATATAAGGACGAACCAGACAGCGTGTGCGACGCCAACACGACAGATGACGCGTCATCAGAAAACGCCACTGCAACAGGGTGACCTCCAGCCGGCACATTAATTCTCAAAAACCTACAAATTAACTATCAGCACTAAAATAATAATAAAAAAAAACTAGCATCACCAATTTAAAGACTAATTACATAATCTGAAAAAGAAAAGCTTCAGGTTCGTACTTGAAACTTTTACTCGAAGCATCATCTAACTTGAACACCCTCACCACTCCATCTGCACAAGCTGTTTTTTTTTTTCAAAAAATAATAAATAAAAAGGACATAATCAGCCGACTCAGTAAAAATTTCTAAAATTGATCATCCATAAATATCTAACAATATTGCACATTTACTTACCGGTAGCCAAACTGCGTCCATCATAAGAGAAACACAGGCCCGTAACTGAATCACCGTGACCTTTCAAAGTATTCAAATCCAACGGATGATGTTTCTTGTTATGATCCTGAACATTTCGCAATCAAGACAATAAAAACTCGTAAAATAAGAATGTCAAATTCAAATTCATCATTTACTTTACCTTATCAGAAGAGGCATGAGAGTGAGACTTTTTGGATTGATGAGTAGGTTTAGGAGGTTTTCTAAGAGGATCCGGATGGATTTCGGGTTTCGCGATGGATCCAATTTCGGATTTTCTTTTGAGAAAGTAGTTTTTAAAGAAGATAAGAGCAATTGCAGTTCCGAGAAGGACCGAGATAAGAGCAATCGAGAGGACCTGATCCATATTTTTTTCGAAATTTTTTAGGTGATCTCGATGATGATGAGAAATGGCCCCCGGGGGCGGGGGGAGGGGGGGGTGTTATACGTGTCGCCTTGTTGCGTCTTTCGCTCACACTGTTTCTTCACTCTCCAGTGTAAAAACTAGAGAATGGAGTGGAAATAGTTGAAAACCAGTTTGATATTTTATCCAGGAAAATCTTCTGAAGCGGGCTGTATAAAGCATCGAGTCCAAGTACAAAGGCACCAGGCCCAATAGAGCTAGGGAAATACATCTGGACTTAAGCCTGATGAGAAACTAGTGGGGCCCAAATATAAGCAGGAACGATGCCCACAAATAAGTAGGAACCCAGCTTAGAAGAACCAAATAGAGAATCCATCACCACCCAGACCACACTCAGTTGTACAAATTTATTTTTTGAAAATATATTAAAATAATAATTTTTTTATTTTTAATATTAAAAATACTAAAAAATATCAATTTAAAATTATTTTTAAAAACAGTTTGGAGAATCACTTTAAAAGGCATTAAAAAATAAATAAATATGGGGCAAAACTAGACAAGGTGAGACAAAATTCAAGCTAATAGCACTATCATGTACGCAACAAACCAAATAACAACCTTATAGGGGAAATGATGATGGAAGTATATGTTTTTGGATAATAAGCAATAACGTTTGATTCTTAGAGTTCTGTCTACTGAATTTATAATACCCTTTGTCTGTAGAGTACAATTTTCACTCAATCAAGAAAAATTGGAGCGCTATAAGCCTAAGGTAGCCCCTTCGGCTATATATCTGTAACATAAAGGACTAAAAATAAGAAACATAGATAATTACATGATGAGTTTTAATTCTATGCAAATATCAAATATGTAATGGTTCTTGATCTATCTAATTAGTCCTAATTTAAGCGGGGTAGAGAGTATCTACGTTCTGACAAGAAAAATAAAGGTAAAACAAAAAACAATTCTAATAAGAGACATATAAGTAGATATGAGTTAATGTTTAGGCTCAAATCTTAATTTAATAAAAACGATAACATTGGGTTTACTGTCAAACTCCTTTTGAATTTCAAAAGAAAATCTTATTTTCATACTATCAGTAAGAAATGAAAAAAAAAAAATCAATTGTAACTTTTAGTACTTGAAAGGCCTGAATCACCTTAAATTGGTTTTTGCAAAAAGAAATTGTTTATTTTAATTAGTTCATCTTTTCTTTCTATTCAACTCTATTTCAATTAAATAAATTATCTAATTTGGTTATTAAATAAAGCTAGTAATTTTTTAAAAAAATTATCCAAATAATATTTTTTCTAAATTCATATCATCCTAGAAGTCTTGCGCATTTTGAACCATGCATTATTGTCGGTGTCAAGAAAAACCAAAGTGTAAATCAAAAGAGGCCACGTATGATTTACCACAAGATAATGGTTATGAACTTATGATCTGTCCTACACAATTGGCTGATTCAATTCCCAATGGGTTAATTTTATAGAAAGTAAAAAAAAAATTACAATCACCACGTCTAAAGAACAGTGTTCAGGTTGAAGTGCAGTCGTATTTCGCCTGGTCATGATTCTTGAGAAACATAACAAGCCTTGTTCGATCCTCCTACTTCTGATCTACATAAGATCAAATTGCACATGTTTGCGTGGAAAAAGAAAACAAACTGTTGCATGCTCGCAATCACAAATTTTGGAATCCAACCTTTCTGCATCGAGCAAACATATGTTCCACTTGCTTTTCAAGACCAAAATTTAGAATCTAAGGACTTCCGTTGAGATTTCTGTTTCCGACAGCAGCTTCAGTTTCTGTCATGTTCAGAAAATCAATGAGCAGCTGGAAAAATACTTGAAACTTAATATGATTTCACCACTATTCTCACTGCACAGCGTGCTATAAAATTGAAGGAGAGGCAAAAAAAAATGGAATAGAAGCCAAGAATTAAAACTTGGATGTGGACATTCGAGACAGATAGTGGCTGGAGTGGCATGGTCTAAATTCTGATTCTAGAGCATCCAAACATATTATTGCCAATAATTATTTGGAAATAAAAATGATAAATAAGCACATGGTACCGTGATATATTGTGGAGGATCATCCAAACTAGAACAACCTAGAACAATTTCTCTCCCCAGTTTTGTTGTAAGCTTGTGACATGCTCGCAGCTGACAACAGTTATGGTCAAAAAGGCATTAGTAAAGATCCCAAACTCCTCCAAGGCCGGGATAAATTTGAAGCTATCAGGTGATATCCAATTATCATCTTCAAACTTAGAACTGCCCAACAAATTTTTACCTCTGAACGAGTTGCACCACCAATGATGAAAACAAAAATACGCTGTCCCATTTTCTTGAACTCTCTTGTGGCGCTCTTCAAGACTGAATCACTGCAAAAGGCCAGGGAAGAGTGCTGAGAAAAATTCAACCGATGCAGAAGAAATCTAAGCTGCTATCAAGAGTTATCTATCACAACCATAATACATAAAAAATGTGTTACAGATGATATTCGGTCGGGAAACAATTAAAATATCCTGGAAATAAAAGTCGGTGGGATGTGTGAACCAAACAAATGACATTTCAATTGTAAGGGCTGCCAATGTACCTTGAATATCCATCATCAGAATTACTAGTTCGTGCCCAAGTTGCAGTTCTTCTTGATCTCATTGATTGTGCAGGAGCTTTTCTTTCTGGAACAGCTGGAGCAGGTGAAGCATGACTCTTCCGTACTGATCCTCTCTTTGTTCTCTCTTGGTCAGTTGAACTTGGATCATTCATACACGAATACTCATTCTTTGGCAATTCACGATTGCTGAGTTTTTCAAGGAGCTCCTGAGAAAGAAATCATGAAATAGTATGCATACAATTTAATTATATACATAATAACACAAGCATTGTTCTCTTTTCTGTTAACATAACAACAGATTTCATTTTACAACACAAGCAACAAAACTACACAGCTTCGAAAATATAACCATTTAGAAGACACCAATCAGATAGTCAATTAAGCATTGCCCTCAGTCCACTAAAGAACATGGATAGTGGGCATTCTCAGTTAGCTAAGTTATACCAGATGATACACAAGGAGCATCACCATAGGTACTATTGGCAGATCAAGTATGTTGCTACATGAAAAAACTGGCAACGTTCATTCTTGATATTATTCAATACAAAAATTATAGGAAAAAGAAAAAAGAAAAAATCATGATTGTTTAGGATATATTTTAAACAAGCTGGAAATGATGCCTCGCAACAGGAAAAAAAAAAAACTAATTCTATAATATCCAACCATTTTGACCCTTCCTCAGAGCACCATGACAATCATTACAATAAGGCATACGAATATGGGCACTTTGCATGATTTAAATCATACCTCCAGCACAGGATAAAATCGGAAGAGTTGCCACGTTTCTTCCTCATCAGTTCGGTCCTTTCTAGCTGCTTGCTTTGTCTGAGAACCAAATTTGTCATCCATTAGACATCACATTGGCAACCTACCACTCAACTTTAGTAAGCATCTCGACTGCATGCACTTATGTACCTTCTGGTTATCAAACTTGAGAGAGAAACCACCTGATGTCTTTTTGGTCTCAGATGAACCCCCAAGCAATTTCATATTATTAACAACCTTCATATCCTCATTTGATAACCTGGCCAGCTGAATGATGGAAAATAATTAGAAGAAAATTGTTTAACTGGAACAACATAAAAATTGCTGCCACAACATTAAAATTCCCATCCATTTCTTATTGTAGACAGATAAGAAAGAGGAGAGAAGAGCTTTAACAAATTCCAGAGGAAAACATCAGTCTGTCTCACGTTAGAGTTGAGACATAAATCGTGATCAATGATTATAGCTAGCAGGATTAAATATTTACTTCTTTTTGTACTGTTATTTTGTAATAATTTGTCCATACTTTTACACGGCAACCTATGAATCTAAAAATATTACCACTAGCATTTATCATGCACATCATTTCCACAAGAGTAACGCTAGATGCCAAAGAAAAAAAATAAATGAAAGTGACACGAATAGACTCATGCAATAAGACATAGCGTTGCATTCATCACTAATAATGCCATTGTATGTATTCCTGTCACTTTCATGTAGAGCTTTTTGTAAGCTAAACTCTGCAGCTACCTGCATTAACTTTGAAGCTTTGTCACCCTCAAATTTCTCAGGATACACACATGCATAGATCATCAACAAACGCAGCTTATTTTCAGGAGATGCATCCTGCATAAGTGTAAGAAATTCAAGTCACACAACATAGAATGTTAGATGCATAAATCTTATCTGATCAAAATTTATGCTTCATCACCTGCTTCGTCCTTAGAAAGCTGATAACATCCTTTGCTCCTGCATCCCCAAAAACAAGATCCTGCTCCAGTTGCCCAAGATCCCGAAGTCCCAATTCTCTGATAACGCTGTTAATTTTTCCAGCAATCTATACTCACAGTAATTAATTAAACAAAATCAGAAGGAAGCATAACATGACTGTAATTCCAACCATATCCTTCTCACTGAAGTACAAAATCAACCATTGCAATGGTATGAGAATTAAAGAAGAAGCAAACCTCAATGTGAAGTGTTAGTTTCTCAACTTGTTCATTGTATTTCGGCAAAGCTTGAACAATTTTCTGCAAATCTCGTGTCGATATTTCACTACCATCTCTGCATAAAATCAAAATTCAGCACTAGAAATAAATGGAAACGGAGATAAATCCACAATTTAAGACTTAAAGCTTCGAAGTAAAATCAAGCACTTGTTTATCTTCAAAGTAACATAAGCAATGCTGCCCATGCTATTTTGTGCTTAATTTTTATCAAATAGAATTAGTAAACAAAGTTTTGATACCATATCAAAAAATCATGTCAACCTAAAAGTTTAAACCGTTAAAAAAAACCTCAAGATATGAATTATATTATTCTCTAACATTCATATCTATTGAAACAGAGATATTGTCGGGTCTGAATCATATACATGTGTCTGATGGCATCATTAGCCTATAACCCTTGCTCGCAATGTTGTCTCAAAAACTTTCACAATCTGTTTCTACTACATAGAAAGATGTAGCATTTCAGGGATCATTAATCATGAAAGTGATGCCATGTCTAGAAGAATAAATAATCTTGAGCGAGAAAATATATCAACTTCTACACTTCGGAAGACAATCTTCTAGCTGTATACGTTCTGAAATTCCAGGAGCAATGTTTATTCATTAGGATGAAGTGAGAAGACATGTAAGGTGGCCTCCCTTGAAATTTTTCCAACATTAATATCGAACTCTTTCACTATCACTCTTAACAAATAAAGTGCCATCTTGGAGAAATTCAAGAATCCCTAGCATTTTGAATAAAAACAAATGTGTGATGTCATCTTTCCACCTTTTTTTGTTTTTAAGGGTTAGTGGGTAGGAGGGGTTTGAATCTTTTAGAAGCATAATTACACCTTTTAAAATTTCCATAATCAGATCAGTTCAAAGAGTTTAGGGGCTAATCAGATGCAAAATCTGCCTTGTTAATATATTTTTTAGGGGTTGTTTATACTACAATCACAGCAGGCCAACGAGTTTTACCACCCTCGTACCTTTTCATAAAACTCCTTGCATTGTTAACTGTTATCAGAAACTAAATTTGATAGCATTGAGTATCACAGGATCTTGCCATAGTTATGGTAAAATTCTTGCACTTGAGAATGGGATTGCGATTGCATGTTAGAATCAGGTTGCACAGAGGTTCGGGAACTATTTTTTTTTTTTTTAGATAATATTTGCTAGGTTAATAACTTTTAAAAGGCTTCTAAAGTTACCTTGCACTCTGTTGCATTTGAGCAGCTTTGTTCTTGGACACAAAGTTGGTCATCTTGTCATGCAAGCGTTCACTAGCCTGATATGACAGTCAGTATGAAAGAGGTTCACAAAACCAAGGCATCCAAGTGAAAGTAGAATATAAATGCATGAACATACATCTGCTATATGTGCATGGCGAAGCTCACGCCAAACTAGATCCTGGTCTTCTAGAAGGACCTCCTTTTTCTCAGGACTGCCACCTGTTTTGCTAGGGAGCTGAAAGACGAATATTTCATTCAAAAAGAAGAACACATCAAAAATGCGAAAAGAAAGCCCTTAAAACCCTGAAGCATCCCCCAAAAAACTCATCCACCCCAACACCACCACCCAACAGGAGGAAAAGCCAAATGTGAAGACATACCTCAACAACATATTTATTTCCATCCATTTCCAGTAAATCGTGGCACATAGCATCATAAGTCCATTCATGTATGACCGGAGCAATCTAAACATGCAAGTTCGAGACATCAACAAATTAAAATTATAGACCAAACAGAACAAGTTATCATAGTAAAAGTATTAACAACCTGGTCAATAGATCTATCCAGGATAAGCAACTCGCATGTCTCAGTTTGTGGAAAGTTGGGAATGCACTTGTATTTTAAAAGATTATTCCAAACACCAGCAGCAAGCTTTGCTGGAATTGAATCACGAAATGTTGCTGTGGAATCATCTGTAGCTTTGGCAGCACGATACCGTACAAAAGGTAGTTCCTAGAATAATACAAACAATAAATCTTCCACAAATTCAAAAATTTCATTGAAAGGAATGCTTCCAGTCCCGGTCAAATGTTGTTTCCGCAAAGAAAACACAATGTAATACCAAATATTCAACCAAATCAACCCTTCAAACTCACTAAAAAATAGCTCATAATTAATTTTTGGGCTCAAATATATTAGGCTTACAGATGGACTGAAGCCCAAATAAGAGCCTAGTCCATAGTTGCGAGTCTGCATAGAATTGCAAGTTGAGACCTTCTAAGACGAGAATTCAATAATTTACGAACCAAATTCTACAGGAAGGTTATTTCATTATTCTGACAATCTTAACTTGTCAAACTATAAAGGATCAAATAATCACTTAAATGAAAATCAAAGCAATGTACCCTACCCAAAAAAACAAAGAAAAACAAATTTTGATTTTGCCATCTTTATTTCCATATAATGATCAGAGATATCAGGGCCTCTTGAGTTGTATTTAGTAAACTTTATAAAGATAAAACTAAATGAAAGCAAAATAATAAAGAAATAAAAGAAGAAGACTAAGATTCCACAGTCGCGGCTGCAGCTTCTTGTATAAAATTCTTACGTTCAATGAAGCAAAAACTGTTGCAATTCGAGTTGCCATTGTATTCAAACATGCATCAAATCTGCGAGAGTTCTCAACATTTTTACCATAGAGTTCCCCCAGTGCTCCTTCGTGATCAGTAATAAAAGCCTGCGTTAAATTATCATATCACAAAGCAGTTCAAAACACTCCTTTGAAGTCTGAAACAATATGGAGAATGTATTGTTGGAATACTTCACAGATTCTTTATGGTGTGCCCTTATTTATGTTGAGAATTCATCAACAGACCGTCAATGATGGCAAAAAAGTTTTTCTTTTTTTATTGGGAAAACTTCAGATTATAAAAGAGTTAAAATTTGAAGAAAAAATGAGCTAAAGATATAAGACTCTTACATCACATTTGACTCAGACTTCATAGAAAAATATTATCTTGTTAATCAAGTTAAAATTGAAGCAGCGGATCATGAATTATAAAAGTGCATTCCATCCATGTAAGTTTACAAGAAAGAAACTCTTAAAGACAGCAATATTATTTACCGCGCATACGGAGGTTTAGAATGAGGGAATAAAAATCGGCACACTAAGATAAAAGGCGCACTAATCAATTAGCATCGGCATAGAATATTGCTAGCTGTAATGATATACCTGATTATCAATGGGAAAGTATTCCAAATTCATCTGCATAACACCAAAGAAAGATGAAAGAGGATACGAAGAGAAAAGTTCTATAGCAAAATCATGCACTGTAACGTGTCTAAGTTACCAATAACAAAAGCAGAAAGAGAACATTTACCTCTCTCAAAGCACCTATTCGGGGTAACACACTTGTATCACACTTGATGTGATTAACCAATTCTTTTGGGACAGATGAACTAAAAAATACATATGCTCTAGAAAGGCAGAGAAGCATGTGGTCAGACACATAATCAGAATCTCTCTAAAATGTAAGAACCAGAATGGTTCAGGTCACTTAAACCAGAATCTAGAGAAACTATAATCTTTCACTTACTTCTTGTATAAAGGCTCCCTCCCAGACATGTCAGACAAGAACATGACAACACTGCAAGCTAGCAAAAGACAGTTAAACGTGGATCCCCATCTTCTTAGCAGGAATGTAAGCATTAAGTAAGACAAAAAATTCAGAACCAAAATGCAAAATAAGAAGATACTGATCATGCATTCAAGTAAAATTCCATACAATACGAATGGACATAAACAATCAGGAGGAAGCTTCAACGATCACATTAATCGAAAATCAAGACAATTACTCTTGATTGTTATAATATTTTCATGCAAAACAACGAAAAAATTACTTTTCTTTCGATGGCTGGATGAAATATATAGCATCCATAGAAGTCATAGGTTCCCTCCTCCTGAAAAGATCTTCCACCACTGCAGTAATCAAGAATTGAGCAGCCACATTACACACTTATAATTTCCTTTTCTCCATTCTACCAACTCGGCTTGAATCACCTCAATAAATACATCACGCAGGCATAAAAGATTTAAAGCTTACATGAAATTCCTTGGTCTGTAATATCTGACATTTTACAAGAGTGAGACATGACTTTCACTGTAACTTTATCCATAATAAGCACCTGCAGCACAAAATCAGTTAAAATTACTAAAAAAAACTAATAAAGAAATCTTCTGGAAAAAAAAAACTGTTAACGAGCCATACCTTCCATGTGGATTTTGAATCTCCTGTTCTTGTTGATCCAAGCATTTCAAACAATAATCCTGAGATTTATAATAATAACAACAACAATAATAATAATGAAATTGAATAACCGTTACAAATTATTTAGAGCAAATCAGCAATTGATTTATGAAAATTAAATTAAAAAAAAAACTATAATGCACCAGAATTCATCCAGATGATTCTAATAGCTCTATATTAGGTAAACAGATTCGTGTATTTAAGGAATTAAAGGATATCAGTCTCGATCTGTATCTTTCGTTACATTTTCCCGCCAAAACAAACAGAAAACTCATACAATTGGTTAAAAACATCAAATATATAACGTCAACGGGCACGAGCTTATAAAGATGAAGATATTTGTGAAATGGAAGCTTACGATCACGGGTGATTTGACGGAAGAATTTATACTCTCCGCCGTGAGAAGAAGATGATGATTCGGAATCGGAGACTGACATTGCTGATAATTACACGATAGACTTTCTTTTCGAATTCAACAGCAATAGATGCAAAGTTCGTTGGATTTGAAAATGAAGAGCAGAGGGGAGCTTTTTGGAGAAAAAGGAGGAGGGTGGAGAGAGAGACTGAAAGAAGGCCGTTATTATTTAGCGGGGATTTCGCTCTCTTCCATGGATTGAAAAAAAGAAAAGAAAAAAAATGCCAGAGAGTTTCGTTCAAACGGCACCGTAAGTTTTGACATTTTTCAAAATCATTCATTTAGTTGGTGTTTTAAATTTTAGAATTATTTTTTTAAAATAAAGAAATATAATTTTAGAATTATATTGTTGCATGCTTATGTTCTTTTATATAAATATTGAATTTGATTTAAGTTGTTAAAAAAATTGAATATTTAAGTTAATTTCAAAATAGTGTTTAATCAAAAAAATTTAAAAATGTTAGCTTTTAATTTATAACTTTATTATTATTATTATTATTGCTTTGTAATTAATATCACTTTATTCAGTTTGGAAGTGCATGAATTTTGCACTGCCAACATGTTTTTTCTTGTTGTGTGAATACATTCGTTGAATAACTATAATGTATTTATTTATTCTTACTCGGTTTGACCCATAATGAGCCGAACGTAGTGCTGGGATAGATAATTTAACATTCAAGTGAAACAATTTCTCAGTCGTTCTATGTAGTATTGATAATAATTATTAAATATAGTTTAGTTAGTTTTACAAGTTAATTTGAAAAAATTATACCCTGAATTTTGATATATTTCTAGTTTCAAGTTAAATTAACAAAAATATTAACCCGATGAAATTAATTAATCCAGTTAAGTTAATTTATGAATTGATTGACCCATTAAAACCCAATTTAAACTCCTATAAAATTAGCTTTCAAAAAAAAAATTATTAAATCTAAGTTTGACAACTAATTAAAAAAAACAGACAATTATACCTCACAATTCTCTTACAAAGTCAAATTATATAAAAACCAAATTCGATAATGGCACCCAAGCACCTAAAATGTGATGGATGCATGTGGTTTTGATTTGGAATTCATATTTGTGATTTATGTATAGGAAGGAAATGCTCATGATCGTTTGGATTCAAGGACTTTAATAATAATTTGCGTCCGAGATCTCAAATTTACACTACAATTTTCCAAATCCACCGCGAGATAATCTTTTTGCTTGAGTTATAAAAATATGTTATTCAAGCTAAATTTCCGGTTGAAATATAATTAATATTTATTACAAAATACCCCCTCTAAAAAAAATGTTTATTGTAATATCAATGTAGGATAGTACTACGTTTTCATGTTGAATATCCAGACACGAGGGTTTTAGCTAGCTTTGAGTGAAGGGGGATGCGTAATTTATTGAATGGAGTTTTGATGTGCTAAAAAAATATTTTCTATTCTTAAACTGATGCCTATTTAGTTTTTTATTTTATTATTATTATTATTACAAGGAAGAGACTCAGACTCAAGTTTTTTTTTTAGAAAAAAGTTTCTACTGCTGATACAAATTAATTTTTATAAATACTCCTAGAATAACCGTGTCTAATTTCATTAATTAAAGGGGATGGGTTGCATGATGCTTGCTTTGATGATCCTGGGCATCTGGATATAGATTATGATTTGCATGATCTAGCCGATGAATCTACCAGTCGTGCTAGTCTCATGGATGCTGGAGTTGATGAGACAAACGATAGTTACAGAAAGAGAGATAATGGGGGCTTTAAGGAGTGCACGTCCGAGAGAATAATATCATTTCCTCACATGTTTGCGGGTTGCGATGATGGCAGACATTGAGTGGTGTTTTAAAATATAATAATGATTATGATTTAAAATATTTTTTATTTAGAAATATATTAAAATAATATTTTTTTTATTTTTAAAAATTATTTTTAACATTAAAATAAATTTAAAAAATTAAATTTTTTTTTAAATAAGCTTTTTTAAAAATGGTTTCAACCCTACACACACACAATAACTTTTTATTATTATTAACGTGAGTATCCGGGTTAACTTACGTGTATCTCGACTAAGCATACATGTTCTGAAATTAACGACCATATAAATCTATAAACCTTAAATAACTTAAAAATTTATAAAATTTAAATTGATAATCTATTAAAAAAAAAAAAAAAACAAACCTATTACCTGATTAATTAACCTTCATCACCTCAAAGTTGTTATCAAACACACAATAATTAATCGCTATTCCCGTGGCGAATCATTTTATCAGCACGCATTTCTTTTCCTTGGGAATTCTCTTTTTCCAAAGCAGACAGAATAATTCACCATTGACAAGGGTATCAGCTGGTATTTATAATATTATATTTAGCATTGCTACTGGGATGTTTCCTTTTCCTTTCCTTTCCCATCCTTCTGTTTGCACCAGAAGAAGCATGCTTGGAGACGAATGCATGAGTGGGCCGGGAAAGATGGGCTCAATGCTTTCTGATGTCTTGTAATTGGGATTGGCCTGTTGAGATAGGCAGCAAAAAAAAAATCCAAAATATTGTCCTTTGCTAACCATAATTTATAAATTAAATGAATGAAAAAAAATATCAGACGGATTTAGCATCATGGCTCAATTGAGTTGATTGATTTTGAAGAAAAATCTTAATGTTAGTAATTACGTGTTTGGTAATGCTGCGCAACAGCTTTTCAATTAAAAATATTTTTTTATATCATCATATTAAAATTAAAATAATAAAAATTTAAAAAACTATTTATTTGATATTTTTTAAAACAAAAAATAGTTTTAAAATCATTTTAAAAATACAGATTGAATCACAAAAGAATCAATCTCGTGTATAAATTATTGGATCAAGTGTATAAAGCCCAGCAATTTTATAGTCGTCCTATCGGGCCAAGAGTGTATTGTCTCGGATTTTGCGTCTCTCTCTTTCTGTGATCTTCACCCCAAGCCCTTCGTTTCTTATCTGCTCTAATAATTATTTCCATTTTCTACCACTCAACATACCAAAAGTAAACATTATTATTTTGAGTTGAATGCTTTTTCTTTGTTAATTATTATTTTGAGAAATAAAGTTTCGTTAAATTACTTGGCCTCTTAATATCTGTCTCAAGGTTTTTTTAGAGAAACAATAAGTTTATTGATATTAAATTGATACGAAAAAATTATTCTTTTAACATATATTATTGACAAAAACCTTCACAACTTAAAAGAATTATCGTCTTTTAAATATTATGAAATTTAAAATTATAATTTTTAAAATAAAACTTTCTTTCCAATCATGTAGATGAATCACTTGCTATTATAGATTAATAAAAACGAACTACAGTATCATACATTACTAATAAAATATTTTAAATATGTTTTGTATTGTGATTGTTTTTATGCTTGTGTTTTTTAAAAAATAATTTTTTATATGATTGCTTTATGTAAATTATATGTTTGGTAAAATTCGTGGTTAAAATAATTATTTTATCAAAAATATATAATTAGTGTTTAGTTAAGATTATATTTGAAATTGTGGCTTTACATTAAATTACCAAATAGGATATTAACACTGAAAAAGATCAACGTAGATTTGAACCACGGGTACAATGGGAGTCTTGAACCGAGTTCTCACGTGAGAACTAAAAGAGGAGGAGAAGAGATGTTAGGGATATTTTAATAATAATAATAAAAATACTCTTCTAGACTTATTACTTTTTGCGAAAGAGTTTCTAGAAGCGGGCGAGGCATACTTTTCATTAATCTATGGTTAGACCACAATTTGAACACGGATACCACCACATTTTCTAACACAAGGAAAAACACCCTCTTTATCCAATGGACAGTAAAGGGGATTATATTAATCTCTTGTTATCACCTCATTCAATAATATTTTATCAATTGAACATATACACCCTGTTTGAATTCATCAGAAGCTTGCGTGTTCATGAATGTGGTTAATATTGTTTTTTAAATTATTTTTTATTTAAAAATATATGATAATAATAATTTTTTTATTTATTTTTAACATCACCACGTGAAAACAATCTAAAAACATCTAAAAAATTAATCTAAAATAAAAAAAATATTTTTTTAAAAATACAACTTAACCACAAAAACAAATATTGCACTGAATTATTGTTGCCTGCACACATTTAATTGAGGATATATGTTGAAATATGTATATAGTTGAATGTTGTTGTACTAATTATTTAGATCTAGAAGGTGTTTGAAAATATAATAAACACTTCAAAGTATTTTTTAAAAAATATTTTTTATATCAATGCATCAAAATAATTTTAAAATATATAAAATAATTAATTTTAAATAAAAAATAAATTTTAAATTTTTAAAAAATACATTTCAAAATGCATTTTGATACATTGTCTTAGCTAATGATTTTTCGAGGGACTTCTGTTAAGGTCACGGCTATCGAAAATATAATCTATAAAAGGTGAATGTAATACTCAGTTTTGAAGAAATAAAATTGTATTAAATGCTGATTTTAAGATTATAAAGTTTTTAATATGAATTGATTTGACCGTAATTGTCAAATCAGGAACAAGACTAAAAACTTGATAATTTACACTGGATTTCCAATAAAGTCAAACGCGGTCGATTTAATCATAGTTGAGGAGGGAATTAAAAATAAAGAAATTCCCAAAATTATATTATATTTAAAATCCAAAATTAAATTGTTGTTATATTATTCATGCACGTCAAATCAGCCACCAATCAAGTATCCTCAGATCTTGACAGATGAAGTATTGGATTGGGACTCCCACCAAACAGCTATGATTTTGATGACTGCACTGATTACTAGCTGGTCAGCATATTAAATAAACTTTAATTAGTTCTCTTGCTCTTGGGGCACTCATTAAGGTTTTTTTTTTCCTTAATAAAACAAAACAGATTTAAGACCCTATTTATATTTACATTTCTTGAAAAAAATTAAATTTTTATTTAAAATTGATTTTTAAAAATTTTTTTGAATCATTTTAGTTACTAATATTAAAAATAATTTTTAAAAAATAAAATATATTATATTAATATATTTCTGAATAAAAAAACATTTAAAAAAAAAAATCATAATTTAATTTCTTTTAATTTAGTATGGTTTCTTGTTAAAGAGGGTGACTGTACCCAAGATCATATGCTATGAAACTGAAATTTCATGCTATATGGGAAATATGTCAAAAGATGTCTCATTCCGAGGATAAAAGAACATCGTGTACATATAATTTCTTATCTCTCTAAGGAAAATACTTTAGTTAAGTGGACGAATATGTATGTCTGGATTTCTTGTCTGTTAATAATTATTGTCTAATCTTGAACCCTCCATTGAAGTACCTCTGGGAGCGCGAGCGCGTGTAAAAGCAGGATTTAAATCCAAATTAAAATTAATTAATGTAAAATTAAGGTGTTATTGATGATAATTGCTATCTGTTTTTGTTCTTTTGCAAGTTAATTTTGGATCAATTTCCTTATATGAAAACTAAATTCCTCCCATAGGTTATTGGATATTAGCCACTCCATCTATATATCTAAGTTATTGAATTTCTTTGGGAGGAAACTCTTTGACATGTGATTCTGGATTTTTTTCCCCCTTTCTTAAACCTTTCCTTTTGTTTGTACCTAAAGAAGAGTATTTGTAGACGGGCCCAAGAGGAGGCAAGGGACCGTGGGCCTTGGAGATATGGATTATTGGGCTTGGACCATGGATTGTATCGATAGATCCCAGAAGTTGTAAATTCTGCCTTCTCTCCCGCGGTGAATTTTTTATTTAACAGACCCTGCGACCAAACATCTTGGGAATCACTTGCCTTGTTGTTGTGATATCAAGTTGGAGTTTTATTGTTGTTAATATAATAATTATTAAAAATTTATATAATTATTAATTTTAAAATTTATAGGATTAATTGAGATACGTGCAAGCTGATCCGAACACCATGTTAAACTTAAAAAAAAAAATTGTGAAAGAAAAAGGCATAAGATTTGTTTATCTCAAAACTCAATAGATTTTTTCATGTTTGTTAAATTCCTTCACGCTTATTTATTATTTGTTAATCTCAATAGAACTGTGAAAGAATTTTTAAATATTCACCATTTGATTTTTCACGATTTAAATATTTTTAAACCGTCTTTAGACTGTTTTTTTAAAAAAAACAAATAAAAAAAATCAGGTAGAACACTTAAATTTTATTAAAAGAATTTTCCTAATATGAAAGTCTATGTATTTCTAGATATGACTCTAACAACGTAAAAAAAAAAACTAGTTTTGTTAGTAAAGTTATTGTGTTTCAAGATATGGTTTATTATTTATTATAATAGTGTAATTGCTATTTGTTTTTTACTATTAAATCTTTTAACTTGGTATTAAGGGCAAGATTTTTTTTACCATGATATAGATGTTTTTGTTGGTAATTTTGGTTTTAAATTCACAATTAAATTACTCATTTAACCCTTAAATAAAATAATTTAATGCCCACTATTCAACGACATTTTTGTAATTTTTTTTATGAAATGGTATAATTACTTTGATATCTTTAAAGACAAAACTAATTAAATTCTCATATAGAGGTTTTTTTTTCATTTTACTTTGTTTTTATTGTAAATTTTAAGGGTGCTCAGTGGCATTGTTTTAAAATATATTTATTAAATATAATTAAAAAATCATGTTGGCACGTGCATCATGTATAGATGTCCTCACGCCATTCATAAGGTGCATGAGAAGTCATCCAGCTACCAATCACTGCTTTTCAGGGAGTTATTTGAACAGTCTCGACATCCCCAGCTTGATAAGGTGGCACGTGCATTATCATTCACAGCGGTTTGGCGTTGGCAGTCATATCTTTTCCACCCTTCTTCTCTCTCTTTCCAATTAAATTTTCACGCCAATCCCTTAAAAATCAAAAAAACGAGACTTTAACCAGTTGGTTCTCCAAATTTGATATATTTTCTTTTTATTGTGATTTTTTTTATTTTTAATAATTTATAAAATTGGTATGCCTTTGCAATTTTAGCCTCTTGTTTTTGTTTTTTTCAAATTTCATGCATGTTCTTTTAATTGGTATTTTTTTAAGTTATTTTTTAAAATTAATTTTTTTTGTGATTTCAGCCTCCTTTGCCTTTTTTTTTATTATCAAATTTAATTCTTATTTTTTATATTGCTATTTTTTTTTCCTTAACAAGCTTTTATCTAAGATAATTTTTAAAACTATTTTTTTTAATGATTTCACCCTTCTTTGTTTCCTATCAAATTTAATCTCTACTATTTTAATTGCTTTTTTTTTTCTTTTTCAAGTTTTTTAAATTGTTATTTTTAAATTATCTCATTATAAACTTCTTGATTTGACTTGGATTTGAAGTTTTTAAGGGTTATGAGTTTTTAAGATTTGTCTAGGTTTAAGATATTTATCCGGTTTTACTTGGTTTTTACAAATATTTTTTAATTTTACCCTTGTGATTTTTTAAAAAAACATTAAGTTTGATCTTCAATTTTTAATTGTTGTTTATTTTATCTGTGATCATTTTGTTTATTTTTTCATTAAATTATATCCTTCTTGTGTTTTTCTATTGAAATTTATCTTTATTTTTTGTTGCTTTTGCAAGTTTTTTATTAATATTTTTTTACCAAACTTATTATTCAAAATTAAATTGATTGAAAATTATGATTTTCGATTAAATTTGGGTCAAAGATTTTACAGGATGCTACTTTTAGAAATTATACCAGGTTTAAGAGGTTTGCTGGGATTTTTATCCTTGTGTCTTGTTTTTTTTTCCCCTTTTACTAGATTAGTGTTTTTTTCAAAAAAATTATCATCTTTTAGTTTTTTTTTTCAGTTTGATTTTATTATATTACCATTCTACAATTCTTTTATATCTCACCCCTTATAATTTTTTTTTAATTTTTCAAGTTTTGTTTTAATTTTTTTAATTATAATTTTATTTTGTTTGGAAACATTTCCTTTTTAATTTAATCCTCATTGGTTTTTTTATGTCAAGTTTTATCCTTGTTTTTTTTGTTGCTGTTTTTTTCTTTTACAAGTTTTTTTTATTAATATTTTTCTTCAGTTTCATATTTCAAAAATAAATTTGTTGACAGTTAAGTTTTTTTAATTGAACTTGAATTCAGAATTTCACAAAGTTGTAGGTTTTAAAGATTAGATCAGGTTTAGAATATTTGCATTGGGTTTGCTTGTTTTTTCTTCTCGTTTTTGAGCTTATGTTTTTTTTTTATCTTTCATGTTTTGGGTTTTGGTTTTTTTTTTAAGTTTGGTTCTATTGGGTTAGCATTTTATTTTATTTTTCAATTTCACCTCCTTGTTATTTTTTAACCTGTAAATAATTTATTAAGTTAAAAATGTTTTGTGGTTTCACTCCCTGTGATTTTTTTAATTTTTTAATTTTGATATTTATTATTTTAATTACTATTTAGTTTGTTTGAGATCATTTCTTTTTCTTTTATTTTTTTTTCAGATTTCATAATTCTTATGTGTTTTCTCTTAAATTTTATGCTTATATTTTTTAAAAAATTGTATGATTCAAAATTAAATTGAATGACATTTAAGCTTTTTAATTGAATTTAGATCCAGAATTCAACAAATTGCAAGTTTTTAAACTAAATTAGGTTTAAGAGATTTATTTAGGTTTTTTTAAATTTTTTTTAAACCATTTTTTTAAAAAGTTTTTCAATGTCTTTTTTTATGGTTTTTCTTTAATCAGGTTAGCATTGATTATTTAATAATTCGAATAGGTTCAATCATTCATGTGCGGTTTTTTCAATTTTTTTAATAATTATTATTATTTATATTATTCAAATTACCACTTAAAATAATAACTTGATACTTATTTTTTTTATCCCAACACTGTTTTTTTATAAAACAATTAGATCGATCTACAATGAAGCATGTGCAACACATCTAAGTGACAATTCTAAAATATTTGTTTTTTTTCTTTCTATAATACTTAAATCTCATTGGTACTATTAATAAATTTTTTTTTAATAAAATCATCAGTGCATGTACAGATACATTGTCACAATCACAGACCAATTCCACCTTCTAGATCCATGACCAATTGAAAACATTCAATGGTTTGATTGGTTGTTAAATTTCTCTGGCTGTTAAATTACTTCAGATCATCCCCCTAATCTTCTTAACCAAAATTTCCCTCTAACTACCCCATTAATTATTATTAACAAAAACAAGAAAATAAAATAAAATAAAATAAATCTCCCCCCCTCTCCTACATACTCCAAGCCTCTGTCTTGTATAACAAGGATTCAACATTTCCACTCCTTACCTGTCCAAGGAATCCTCAAAATACCAAATTCGATAAACCCTATAATATTTCATAAACAAATCACTCGAAAAACACCAAAAGCCACAAACCAAAAAAACTCTTCTTCTTCTTCTTTTCCCTGTCTGGTTTTTTCTAAAGTTATTATCACTTAAATCCAGTCTACTAAAAACCCATCAAAGAAAATCTGAAAAGTCTGAATCTTCTATAAAAAGTTCGAGTCTTTTTTTTTTTTGCTTTTAGTACTAGTATGCATAGATCCAGAGCTGTTATGGCTTGGAATGTGTTCAAATTTTGTACGGCCTTAAGGGGTTTAGGCTCGATCATGATCTTGTTGGTGCTTGGCGTTGTTGGCGTAACATATTATGCTGTTGTTTTGAATAATTATGGCCCTGCTTTGTATGATGGTGGCATCGATTCTCTCATTTCTCTTGCTGTCTTGATCCCATTCCATTCTTTGGTAAGATTTTATTAGAGAAAAAAATACGTGTGTTTTTTTTGTAGATTTCTTCTGGGTCTTAGATTTCGTGTTCCCCTCCCTAATGTTTGATTTTTCGGGTTGCTAGTAAGATTTTTAGAAGCGGGTTTTTTAAGGATCTTACGTTTTTTTTTATTAAAGTTAAGAAAATTGTGATGAAGCTAAAATGAGTCTCTTGAGAATCCTAGGAGATAAAAAAATGTAAAATCTTTAGCTTAAAATAGTGTAAAAACAGCAATTCACTGGTAATAGTGGTAACTTGGTATTTTGTCTGAATTTTGCAGTTAGTGATGCTACTGTGGAGTTACTTTTCTGTTGTTTTAACTGATCCGGGCAGCGTGCCTCCTAATTGGAGGCCTGCTATTGATGAGGAAAGAGGGGAGGCTGACCCGTTGAATGGATCAGAATTTAGTGGAGTGCAGTCTGACCAATCAAATCAAAGAATCCGATATTGCCGGAAGTGCAACCAGCCGAAACCACCTCGTTGCCATCATTGTTCTGTTTGTAAGTTTCTATACTCTGATCCCTCTATAGCATTCTTTAGCTTTAGTTAGTTTTTCCATTGAAGAAAATAATATTTGGTGTTGTGTTTGTTTCAGGTGGGAGGTGTGTGCTAAAGATGGACCATCATTGCGTATGGGTTGTAAATTGTGTTGGGGCCTTGAATTATAAGTATTTTCTTCTATTTTTGGTAAGTTTTCCTTCCCGCTTCATCCCACGAAGGTTTCCTATTTCCAAATTCTTGTTCAGCTGAAATAATGTGATGCACCTCTTCTGTACCTTTTGGTTCAATGTTTGTTTTTGATGTATCTCTTAGCTTTTAAAAGAGATGTTTATTGTAATGCGAATAGGCTTTTGTTTTGTTTAAAGGGTAAGCATAATTGTGGTTGGTAGTTGATTGATGTTTCTTGTTTCATGTCCCAGTGGGTAGGCAGAGGGAGGTATATGTGGTTCAAAGTTTCCATCCAGGGCTCATGTCATGTGAAGTTGAGAATACGTTGTCTTACCATATTTATGTTGTCCAACATGTTGGAAGTTTGGGACTGAACTAGTTGTCTAATGTGCCTGTGGTGCGTTGAGTTTTGACAAATGTTTAGCTGCCTGCCTGCCTGTATATTAGCATACAACCTTTCCTTATTTCAGTAATAAATTACGTTATCAAATCAGCAGGTACTTCTTTCTTGTATAACTTGGAAGATACAGCCTAGGCTGTTTAACAAAGCTCCAATTTTTAGTTTAGAGTGTGGTTTAACCTGGAAAAGATTTTTCGTGGATGATCAGACACCAGCATCATTAATTTCGGTGTCTACCTTTTGAATCTAATGACTCAGAGGTCATATTTTTCGTGAGTTTGTGTTGTTTTTGTTTCTCTCGTCTTTCTTCTTTTTTTCTTTTAGAACAAGTTGTCTGGATTTTAGAACATTGTTCTACATAATCAAATAGAACTTGCTATAAGAAATAGTTGCTAGCACTAGAAAAACAGACTTGGCTTTTAGTATATGCTCTTTTTTATTTGGGGTTTCTACGTAATCATGGGTCGCCTGACGTATAATATTTTTCTTGATGTCTAATTACTTGCAATCTTATATTTTGATGCAGTTCTACACATTTCTTGAGACAAGTCTTGTAACTTTATCTCTTTCACCACACTTTATAGCATTCTTTAGTGATGGAGAAATTCCTGGGACTCCAGGCACCCTTGCAACCACATTTCTTGCCTTTGGTAAGTTATACTTAGCCTGGCTTTCTGACCTACATAATGGTGAAGGACTGAAGTCTGCTGTTTCTAAAACTATTAGCGATGTTTTTCAGTCTTAAATCTGGCGTTTGCATTGAGTGTTCTGGGATTTCTGATCATGCACATATCGCTTGTGTCTGCTAATACTACAACTATTGAGGTATTTCTTTCACTTAACTTTGTGTATTTCTTCCAGATGTCAATTTGCCATGCACTTACAGCTGTTACCTGCTTTGTGGATGTGGTACAAGAAACAGTGATGACTCTATGCAGTGTCAATGTCTAGTAAAAATTGGTAGATTAGTAGGTGTTTGGGAAATAGTTTAGGTACTGCACTGGCAGGTCCATATATCACGTTGATGTGTTGCTTTGCCCCATGCTCATAGTCATGAATGTTCACTTCTCTGATCTTTGATACTCAATTTGCTCGGTTTTGTGTGGGTCTCCTGATACACCAATATTCAGAAGAAATAGAATTGTTGCCATCTTTGTTAAAGATGTTGTACTGATTGAGCTGCTAATGTCTTGTTTTCAGGCATACGAGAAGAAGACCACCCCAAAATGGCGCTATGACCTTGGTCGAAAGAAGAATTTTGAGCAGGCTAGTACCTTCTGTGATTTATTTTTGATTGTTTATTTCATTAAAGCTCTGTATGAAAGCTAAGAGAGGGTTAAATTTAAGCTGTCACTGATTTAATGTACTTGTGATAGTATTACCTTTTGAATTACTTCTAGGCATATTACATGTATGAAAGGTGTGAGAATCAGGATGGCTATAAAATACAATACTCATTGCATACTCAACATGCAATGCATTGTCTAAATGCAATGTCATAGCACTATTTTACTATAAATCAGAAAAGCATCATAGAATGCTAATGCTATGTAGCGAAGATAAATGTTTCATAGCCTTGAGGGATGTGTTTGAGCTCTGCTGTTAGGAAATTGTTCCTGGTGCGCTTTCAAATTGTATCATAGTTAAAATTTATCACTTCATTATGCATATGGTTGAGCTGTGTTGAAATGGTAATCATTTGACCTAATATATTGTGAAAGTGCAATGTCAAGTTACTATAACCACCTTTCATTTGATTTCAAGTTGTGCTGCCTGGTTATCTAGCTTGGTATGCCCGTCTTTGCCTTTCATTTGATTCACAGTTGCCTGGTTATTTGTTTAATATTTGAATGTGTTATGTTTATGTTACAGGTGTTTGGGGCAGATAAGCGATACTGGTTCATTCCGGCTTATTCAGACGATGATTTACGGCGAATGCCTGCACTTCAGGGTCTTGAATATCCATCGAAACCCGACTTTGATTCCCAGGAATTCTAGGCAGCAGTTGTGCATCCATGAATGAGGAATTTTTTTTTTTCCACTGGAACAATAGATATGGAGCCCCACAAAATGATCCATCACAAATTAACCGGTATACAACCTTCCAGCAGCTAATTTGCTCCTGACCATTCATTCCCACGGACATCTTGTAGAAATAACAGGAAAAAGAAAGAGAGGGCAGGGTGCATTGCATTAAGAAGTTGATCAGGTGAAGCAATACCCACTTTGCTTGAATGTGGGGATGGCATGATGTTTTTTTTTCCTGTTCTAATTATCAGGAGCTTGAGAATTGTAAGATAAGGAATGCTAACCTTTTCAGCATCTTGTGCTCAGCTGATGGTACTGCAAGTTTTGCTGTACGATTTGAATGGAAATATAGAAATTATTGTGGTTTGCATAAGCAGTATCTTTCCATGCTTGTTTTAGCTGGAAGATTTATTTCAATGCTGTGCCTATGCTCCCCATGAACTGGGCTAAAAATAATCACTCCTAGTTCCTACAAAGGGTAAAAAACCTTATCCAACATGGTGAAAAAGAAAAAGAAAAGACATTGTTCTGTGGAGAATTCTTAGAAAGAATTGCATCAGTAACATAACATTAAAAGATAAAGGATCGAATTTTGTATCATAAGGTGTCGGTTCACGAATAATAGACCTGCTCCTTATGTTAAATAAATATAGTAATGGATTCTGAAAATTTTCAGATGGTTTATCTAAAATATTCGAGGACATCATAACTATTAAAATTATTATTACTATTATTAAATCAAGTCTCACGTGACTGGTTAATTCTACACTCAACTGACCTGTCTTTCGATGATGTTTTTTTGAATTCTTTTTGAATTATTTTTGATTGACCCGTGTTAACTTTTCTGATTTATAATCTAAAATTTATACCCAGCTCGGATTAATAACTATAATTAAAATAACAAAAAGATTCAAATTTGCACGTAACATAAATGAAAAGGAATAAAAGGGCTCAAAATAAGAAAGAAAGAAAAAATGATCGAAGGGTCTGGAAAATCCCGATGGAGCAATTCAAATTTCAGACAAATGGCAGAACATTCTAGTTGGTGGAAGAAAACAGAAGCTTAGTACGTGTCACATTCTTTTTGAACTGCACGTGTCCAGTTCTCTGCAGTTATAATTTCACACCTCAAAAGCAAGAGCACACTGACCATTCCGGTTCCTTCTCTCGCCCCCTCCAACTCTCCGGTTCAAAAAATCTCGATCGCCTCATTCTCCAGGTAATTCTCTTTAACTTTCTTATCCACTTTCCTTCATTTTCTCTGCAGCCAAACATAGTAACATATCCTTGCACTACTCAATGGAATGGTAACAATGATTAACCTGAAAACAGTTTTTCTTTCTGGTATTTTGTATTTAGTTTGTTATTTTGATGATGGACTTATTGGATAACATTTACTTATGCGATCAGGTCATTTGAATTTCCATTCTCTTGCCGTTTTATGCTATAAAACAGATAACAAAAGGGCTTATAATTATCTTCCTCAGAAAGTAGTTTCTCCCCCTGTTTTTTCAAGCTTTTGTTTATTAGTTGTGTAATGTTGTTTAGGCATTAGTGTTACATAATCCATACTCTTTATCTCCTATCAATGCAATCCAAATATAAATATTGGTTTTTTCAAGTGAAATTTTTTAAGCGAATTTGACAGTGCTTATTGATTATCGATATTTCTCCTCTTCGATTCTTTGTGGCTTGTTAAATAAGGCATGCAGAAAAGAGGGTTCCTTAAAACATTACTTCTTGACGTGTGAAAAGTAGCTTGGGAGTTGGTTTATTTTGCAATAACATTGAAGACGTTTGGCATAAGAGGTTTGATGGTTTGTCCTTTGATTTTTTTTTTTAAAATTTCTTTTTAAATTTGGATCAGGAAGAGCTTCTTTAAAAATCTAGATTTTGTTGTTATTTATCATTTACAACAAAAGGGTTTGAAGTTCATTTGTCGTATTTAAGAAAAGAATTGTAAAAATCCTATCTTTCTATGCCCCTTGTTTCAATGGTAGAAAATGTAGTGCTTTCTGAGTAATTATGTTAATTAATCTTGTTCCAGCAGTATCATTTAATCAGCATTTCTGAATTCACTTATTGTTTGGTTGAGGTGTGTGGTTCATGGAGATCTTTTTGTTATGCTTGGTTTTGAAGACAACCAAACCATAAATCCATTTCGTGTTTGCAGTGTTTAGAAGGATAGTGCGAACAAAATGCAGAGGGAAGGGCAAGGTAGAAATGATTTATTTGCTGCAGGTGATCCTTTTGGTAATTTCTCTCGATTTGGCATGATTCCGAGCCTATTTGGAGGGAGGGATCTATTTGATGACCCGTTCTTCACTCGCCCATTCGGTAGCATGTTGGAGTCTGGCATGTCTGATCCTCCAAGTTCTACTAGCAGGGAGGTATCGCAGACTGATAGAGCAAAGGCTTTAGTTATAGAAGAATTATCGTCTGATGATGAGGGTGAAAAAGAAGATGTGCAAACTGGGGATGAGAAGAGTGACTATCAAAAGCACATTGGTTCAAACAAAGAGCCATGTGTTGAGCATCCTGATGATTATCCTGATGGTGAAGTGAAAATCATGGTTGATTCATTATTTAATTTTTGCTCATGAATTATTGTACTTGTGTATCAATGATTGTAACTGCGGTTTTTCTCTCAGAGAGGGAAAACAAGACTCTGAATTGTAGGAGTGATTATAACCGGACCGAAGGAACAGAGCCATGTGTCCGCAGTTCCGGTTTTCAGACTTGCAAGGTCACATATGGGGGTATAGATGGAGCATATTATACTTCCACTAGGACCAGAAGGACAGGCAGTGATGGGGTAAGTAAACCCTTTCTGGGTATGTTGATTTGCTTTAGAAATGCCTTCTGTTTTAATGTTCTGATTCTTTACCAGGTGGTGGTTGAGGAGAGCAAAGAAGCAGATAAAACAACTGGTCAAGCAACACATAGGATCTCAAGAGGAATAAACGATAAGGTGATTATCATGTCTGTTGGCCACGTGCTTTTAGAGAATGCTGAACAACGATTTTAAACCATTAAGAATATGTTAGGTGCTGAAACTTTCTCTGACATGAAGGGTCTTTTTTCAAGGTTTAGCATTCATTCGGTCAGACTTCCTAGTGTCCCTCACATTTCTGGTAAAAATTTCATTAGCGTACACTGGATTTCCTCTGAAGCACCCATTGCATATGTGTTCCTGTTTATTTAAATTTATGTTCAACTCATGTTTGCATTATCAAGGAATCTCTGACAATTTGAATCTGATGAGATTAATCTTTTTCTCATCAATCATCATGCTTCTCTCTCTGGTTAATGTTATGTATTTAGCTTAAAATGCAGCATTATTAATTGATCCTTTGTCACCTCTTATTGGTCTAGCATAAGCAGAGGGAAAGGTGAAATAGGTACTCTCTTGTTGAATGTGGCGATTAAGGACCGCATTTCTGCTAGGATTAATGGGCGTGTGATTCTTATGTAGGGCCATTCTGTTACAAGGAAGCTTAATTCGGATGGCAAGGTGGATACAACACAAACTTTACACAACTTGAATGAAGGTTTGTTGTTGTTGTTTCCTCTGATCTTTTGAGGCTTTTCTGTTCATTCCTTTATCAACAGAAAGGCTGATGTTGTAAGATATTCCAGATGAACTTACTGGTTTTGAAGAAACATGGAAGCTTAAAGGACAGTTGCCAACTGGCTGGAGTGATCATTTTGATATGCATGGCAATAGAGGTAGCCATTGTCTGCCCCCTTTAGGTTGTTAGCTTGTTTATTTGGACATCATTTTCTTCTGTGGTTTTTGTCACTTGGAGGGTCTGTTCACTTTAAGTGGAATCATCTTGATGAGTAAAATACATGTTTTTGGTGCTTGCAATTAGCAACCATGAACAGGGAGCATGCTCCTGTGTCTTCTTAAACAAGGACAAGAAGTTACTGGATTTCATGGTTATGGTTTGTGTTCCATCTGTTTTCAGCAGTGATCATTCCAAAATGTGTATCCCTGTCAATTATCATGAGTCAGAAATTAGTAGTATTCCATATTGAAGCTGGAATGAATGTCCATAAACTTTACTCGAAGTTGGCATGTCTTTGTTATTAAGTATAGTTCTTTGTTTTAACAATAGGCCGCCACATCTTGTATCACGAACAAATATGCAAATCTTGTATGATGGAATTTGTAGGTAAATGTTACACAAAACATGGCTAGTTGTTGAGTTAATTTGTCTCTTTCATGTCACGTTACATCTATAGGAGTGGTTATTCGTTAGTTGATTCTGGCATCATCTATACTCTTTGACATGCGCTTTTAATGTTCCTACTTTCAAATCATCATAATGTAGGTTCTAGAGGCAGTGAGCAGAAGGGCATGGGATCCTGGGGAGTTTGGGCACTTCCATCCACAAGGCAAGCCTGGAATGCTGGAGGAATGGAATCAGCCCCCGAGCCTGGCACAAATGCTTTAGGAGGAAGAACCAAAAAAGTTGTTAGGATCAACATAGAATAAATGAAAGATACTTTATGGTGGTCTTTTTTACATTTTGCTAATAGGATCAGAAATATAAGACATCATCCGTGGCCCATTTCTGTGTTGTCGCTTGTATATCATTGCGGTTTGTGACGGTTGTACATAAATAACAGCCAGAGACTGATTTGTTTGTCGAAGGTTATCGTGTTTTAGGCGGATTGTTGCTGTCATTGCAGCTTGTTTGGACAAGAAACATTGATAAAGTTCTTGCTGAACTCTCTTATATGTGCCCAAAGATGATTCTATAGGCTATTTTCCTTGTAGTTTCTGCCGTTGAAGACAGCTATAACACCGTTTTGGAGATGGTACTCGGTTTCTGAAAGCAAGACTGAAGTCTTATCGTTGGCCAAGCTTCTCACCAAAATAGAAAACAGTATGTTGTCGAGTACCATGCTGACAGAATCATCTCCAAACTACAAGTTTCCTTGTGAGCGATGCTACTGTATTATCTAGGACAGGAAATGAACTTCGTATAGATCCAAAGGGTTAGATACTGAAGGAGTATGGATTCACAGAACAGAAACTAGAGCAAAATAATAATGTATCTCCAGGAAACTCGAAAGAAGCTGAGTAGAAACAGAAAACGAGACCGAAGGGCCTTGTGTTCAATGCACAAAACATTACTATATTACGGGTAGGCTGTGATAATCAATGTATGTGCACTGAAGGCAACGTGATCCCTTTTAGATCTGTGTTGGTTGTTAGGAAAATGTGTAGAAATCCAAAAGAAATTTATAGGATGCTTTTCTCTCTCCTCTTTTTATTTTTAATTTTAAAAGATAAAAGATAAAATAATTAATTTTAATTATTATCGATATTTTATTTGCCATAATAAATCTAGAAAATACTTCTAGAAAAAATTATTCATATTTATAAACGAGATTGAACAGCTCAAAATTCAAATTTCAGTTAATAAAAAATAATATTTTATAATTTAAAATATTATTTTACAATAAACTCATATCTAAGTTAGGTCCAATCCTAACAAGATCAAGGTTTAATTCTAAAGCTCACTTTGTTGAGAATTAACTTTTTAACTTTTTATTTTATAAACACTAAAAAAATTTTATTTTTTTAATGTGAAATAAATTTTTTAGAAGGTTTTGAGTTTTATCAAAATATAATAATTAATAATTTTTTTAGATCAATTTCTTATTCACCTATTATTTATTTAAATTATATTAATATTCTATAATAAAAAAAACTTATATTTGAGATTAAATCTCAATAAACGTACCCATTAATCATATTTCAACAAATTTTCCAAAACATCCAACACAAACGAATCTGGATCATAACTAAATTCAATTAAGCTATGACTTGAGAACCCTCCACAAATAATAATCCTAAGATGTTAAGAAATGAATTGCTCTAATTATTTTTTTCATTGAAATGTTATTGCTTTGCAAGCTACGAATAGAGGTTGCAGTTTTCACATAAATTTTCAAGTGCTAAGTATTATTCTAGAGCACCTCTCGCCTGCATGAACATGGGCACTGCTCTGTTTGTCTTGGGTAAATGCTGGAAAATATCAGTACACCAGTGTGCTCAAGTCCTTTTTAACATACATTTTGGCTCACCTAGTTCAGGACACCACAGATAATCCATGAATTAATTGGAGATGGCCAGGAAATCAGAGATGTATGCACAAGAACTCTCTATTTTAAGTAATTTCTGGCATTAAACAACAATTTGTGCTGTATCTAGGAGTGTGAAATCACAAGGGGCGTTTTAATTTTTAAGTTGCCAGGTTAGGATCGTTCGTGGGTGGCGCCGGCAACATGTGTGACCGGTTGGCGACATGCACGCGATCTTTGGTTGGCTGGTCTCTTGGTAAATTCTGGGGGCAGTACATAGATTTAAGACCTGTTTTCCCTGTTATATGTTCCCATAATGGTATGGTCTAGGATTCCATAACACGCAGAGAATTCCAAATATGTTATTAAAAAAATAATTAAGATATATAGGTATTGGTTACAAGTGAGTGGGTTATACTTTCCATTGATAAGATCTAACTATTAATTTGAATCCGACAAGTTAAAGTTAACACATGTGACCATTCATAATCTTAAGAATAGAGGAGAGAATCCAAATTAATATATATATATATATATATATATATATATATATATATATATATATATCTAAAAAAAGGAATAATTTGTATATATGACGATGAATTATGTTGTTAAATCGGACGCATTTGTTTTGCTTTATCCTTTTTGTTGGGGGCCAAGGGAATAAGTGGTTTAGAGAAGACTCGAGCTTGCTTTCTTCAATAGAAAATTCGAACTAGCGAACCTGATCTCATCATCTGGTAAAGAACAACAGAAATAGAATACCAGAGAAAGTTAACCTGTTTCTGTCAGTAGTTTTTTACTTTTATTTTTATTTTATTTTTCAACGATGCCGGTTAGCACGGCAGAATTTCTAATTTCTTCAATAAACACCTCCCTTGGTTGCTTCCATGGAAATAATTTAATAGCACACGAGACCACACCATCCGTTCTCCCACATATAAATCCCATGAGGTTGTCTCACTCCAGCAATACATTGATCAAACATACTACAATTCATTTCAGTACCAGAACACTCTAAATCAAAATAAAGAAAATGGCTAGTTGGTCAGCTGAAAATGCCACCAAAGCTTATTTCTATGCCTTGAAAATGGTAAGCAATGATCTCCTCCAAAACAAAATCCTTATGTTTTCTACGAAGTTTTTCTATTTTATTTCTTTTTTCCTGATTTTGGGTGCTATTTGTTTATAGGGTAAAAGAGACAAGGAGCTTGATGCATCTGAGTTTATATCAGCCCTTGCTGCAGGGAACAGTGCAAAACTCATGGTGATAGCGTCAGCTAGCATTGATGGATCCACCACGCTGTCACTTGTAGCAGCTGCACATCAAACAGGTGGCAATGTAGTCTGTATTTTACCTACAAAATCCAACCTTAGTGCATCAAAAAATGCTCTGGGACCTTATGCAGATTGTGTCAAGTTTGTCATGGGAGATGCCAAGACCCTATTACCAAAGGACTACAAAGGGGCAGATTTTGTACTTGTGGATTGTGATCTTGATGATTGTAAGGAGGTTCTTAGAGCTTCGCAGGAGTGTTCAAAACATGGAAAGGGGCTTGTAGTAGGGTATAACGCCTTTCATAAGGGATCCTCATGGTCTTGTGAGTTTAAGACTCGGTTTTTACCCATTGGGGAGGGGCTGCTTGTTACCGGAAAAGACTCAGCTGGTAAGGGTACTGGTGGCGGACATGGACATGGGCATGGAAAAAGAAGTAAATGGGTCACTAAGGTTGACAAGTGCACCGGTGAAGAGCATGTTTATAGGGTCACTTCCCCACGGCAAGAGATTGAAGCTTGAGCCATATTTTGGTCCGCCGAGCAGAACTATCAAGGTGCCTAAATGGGGATGTAGATTTTCTTTCTTCTTCTTCTTCTTCTTTTTTGTGGTTAGAAAGAAGATCAGTTTCAAACTTGAAGCCTCAAGATGTAGATGTTAGTTGAGCTTCTTATCTTTCTAGGAATCTTTATCAACTCCGGATTGATTTGATGTAAATAGCACATGGCATGTAACTAGCATCTAGCTTCATGTTTTTTAAGTAGTTGGATGTTCTCGATAAATTTCATGTGTTTTCCCAGATTTCCG
>Ga0325411_1000125_pt1 | contig 76494 bp, 42 predicted proteins | sample PopdelMetagenome_13_FD_206181 | JGI IMG/M metagenome (GOLD analysis project Ga0325411, IMG submission 206181) | Populus deltoides microbial communities from Bellville, Georgia, United States - Xylem-PdIQD-R4 | ecosystem: Host-associated > Plants > Phyllosphere > Stem > Wood/Secondary xylem... | reverse complement strand
TTAAAGGTATCTTAATATATTAGATACGTTATTATAAAACATGCTTTAGTTAAGGAGTTATTGATACTTTAAGTGCAAAATGATGATATAAAACCTTGATAAAAATGCACTTTTAAGTACTAATCACCAAACATTGATAAAGGTGGATAGAAAGGCCTAGGGAAGACACGTGGCAGAGGACTCGGTAAGGATATAGAGGTCATCTTTACTTTGACCAAAAAGAAGAACTGTCTTGGTTATGAGATCCTTAACATAGAAAAAAAAAGAGTGAAACTAAAAAAAGACACAATTTTCATGATAAAATTGTTGAACAGATAGAAGTCTTTTCTTAATTTATGGAAGATGTAGAATATTAGACAGAGTAAAGGTTCATTTTGGAGTATGAAAAATTTTATGAGTTGTATTAGATATAATAAGTCCCTTACCATTACCAACATATAATTGATCATTACCAAGATAAGGGTATGTATGTGTCATACCGGCAATGTCTAGAGTAACATGTTGATTCATACCTGTATCAGGGAACCAAGTGACAGGATTTGTTACTGAAGCATCACTAAAAGAGAGGTTGACCGAGGCTTGATTCTCATGATGCACAAGCTGAGAGCATTGAAGTACAGAGCATTCAATGTTGCTACAAAGTTGGCATCTAATCTGCCAAAGCCATTGGTGTTGCCCTTCTTGTTTCTGCTGTTGCCAATTGTCGCCGTAACTACTGGTGTTCTACCAAGAGGAGCTCCCACTGTTCCCACGGTAAGGCTGCCCAGGATACTAATTGTAATTGTTACGGGAGTTACCTCTCTAGCTTCCTCTTCTTCCTCTACCCCAATGAGAAAAAGAGCCACTGCCATTAAATCCAGCGAAGGCACGTTGTGCAGCATATGCAGAGGAAGAGTGTGAGGGTGTAGGCAACAACGGTGCAATAGCTAGAATGGATTGAAGAGAGCTCCTGTGTAGAAATTCATGTGTAGACAAATGACTATGGTCAAAATATGCAAGAGGCTCAGCTTTGGTCGACAGACTAGTAACTAAATCTCAAAATCCACTATGAAGGCCCCAAAAAACATAAAGATTGAAGTTAGTGAGGGAGATAGGTCTGCCCATTGCAGCTAGTTTGTCAAAAAAAGCCCTTTGCTTTCTGCAGGTAGAGAGTGACAGTATCATCACCTTGACAAAGATCCTGGAGAGAGCCATGTAATTGCATAATCCTAGAGTTGGATGGGGAGGCAAGGGCACGTTCTAAGGTGCTCCAAACACTTGCTGAAGTTGGGCACTCCACCACAAGGTGAAGAACATCAATGGAGAGGGAGGAGAGTAAAGCACTGAGTACGAGTTGATCTTATTGTTTCCATGTGAGAAACGCTTGGGAAGGGCCAGAATTAATGTTGGTAGGGGCGGCAGTAGAGTGACTGGACAGATCAAGCGGAGAAGGGCAAGAATGCGAGCCATCAACAAACGAGAACACCCTTTGGCCAATCAGATATCGCTTCATCTACATATGCCAAAATAGATAATTGGAGTTGGTGAGTTTGAGGTTGATGACCTACTGTGTATTCGAGAGGGGATAACAACTGTTGTCGTAGCAGAAGGAAGCATGATTACATTGATGTTAGGAGAAGAAGCGTTGGCATTAGTGTTGGGAGAAGAAGGGCTGACAATGGTGCCAACTGCAGTAAAAACCGAAAGATCCATATTGCAGAAGATAAGTAGAAAAACAAAAGTTGACTCTAGAGTAGTAGCAAAGAGACAGCAGAAGAACGTAGATGTAGTAGCACAATGAGCAAGTAATAACACCCTGATCGTGAGGCAGACAATTAAAGGTGCAGATGTCGCACGTCACCCACGAGGCATCGTTGGTGATTTTTGTTTCGATTGTTCGATTCGTTGGGAGTCACCACCTAGTATTTAATTGAGGGCTACTAAGAAACCCGGGTGTCCTGGTCTTGTCAGAGATTCACGGGTAAGGGACTGGTTGTGGTTAGGGAAGGTATTAGCACTCCTAACGCACCTTACCTGAGGTAACCTGCTTCGCGATTTGATGTAATTTAAAAGGTTTTGAGTGTTGTCTTGCCAATGATTTCTTAAAAAGAGAAAAAAAGTTCTCCTCTGTAAGAAGATCCTTATCTTATCGAATAAAAGAGCCTAATTGCTCTAGCATCAATAAAAACAAAACAAATTTATCTATTTAATATCAAGAATATATCTTACGTATAAGATTATAATCCCGGATACCAAAAGAAAAATATTTTTGATATTTTTCTTTTGAAATATAAAACAAATTCAATGCAAATTAAAACATTTAATTTTTTTTTCTTTTTCATTCTTTTTTTCTTTTTAGTTTTTTTTATTCAAAAACATACATAAAAAAAATACAAACACACCCATCACTTTTTTACTATATTTTATCACACCCATAATTACAAGTTCACAATGTAACAAAAATATAAAATGTTGTCAATAATTCAAATACACGTTTCAACATCTAAAAAAAACTATAAAATGGACTCTGAAACACAGCATGAAGGTTCTAGGCACGGGAACAGTAGTGGCGCGTTGCTCCACGCGCCACCGTCACTAGTGGCGCATGGGTTCACGTGCCATCACCGATGAAGGCAGCAAACCGGTGGATCGGGGACGCCTTCTTCTTCTCTATCTTCCTACGCTGTCGGTGAGGACCATCATCACCTGCAACAAGGGAAACAACGCACAAACAGTAGTTGATTTTAATTTTATTTTCAACTCCTCGGATCTGGTTCTTTCTCTGCAGCTCTTTTTTTTTTCTTTTTGTTTCCCCTTTCTTCTCTGTTTTCAAATGGCCGACTCTGAGGTCAAGGCATCTGTGGCTTGTGGTCGGTGGGTTCTGTGGCTTTTGCCATGCTTAGACTGTTACTGGAGGCCGGTTGAAGGAGATGAAGGAGTGGGGGATACTACTATTGTCGTTTGTTCGGCTGGCTTCATTGTGGAGAAGAGAGTGTTACCCGGGTGCTGCCGTGTGTGGGCTGCTGGATCTCTGGTAAGGACGGCGCTGCTGCGACTGACGATGAAGACCGTGGGTCTGTGGCTGTTGAAGCTGTGGCGGAGATGGGAATAGATGTTGAGCAGGGAGGCTGAGATGTGGTTGGCCAAGAGATGAGAGGGACGATGGAGAGGCTGGGAGATGGAAGGTCTGGTAGAGGGAAGATGGGGACGGCTGTTATGGAGAAGGAGAGTTGAAATGGCAGGGGGTCCTTGGCTCTGTTCTGGGAGAGCAACCACTAAGAACCCCGGGTGACAGCGACTTTGTTTCCAAAAAAAGAAAACAAATCAGACTTGTTGTACTCAACATCGCGACAGCCCTAAAAATAAATCTTGATTATGGAAACAGAACAGATTATCCGGCATCTTGTTCTTTTATGGGAAAATATCTTGTTTGAGGAGTCGCCACCTAGTATTACGGTCACGAGGAACCCTAACTGATCATCAAAGATTCTATGGCTCGGGATTGGTTACGTAAAAGGAAAGATATTATCACCCCTTAAATGTTCTGCCTGAGGCAGACTGCATTGCTGGTTTTGTCTTAAATTACTAAATGTTTATTAGTTTATGCTATTATAATTTGCTTATAACATTCCTGACTCTGACGTCAGTGAATATTCACATAAAAGAAAAAATTATTTTTTACACATGCACATATTTTTTTTATTTTCTAACTAAATAAAAATAAAATACAATGAATAAAAATAATATAAATTTAAACTGGTATTTTTATTCCTGACTCTGGCTTCAGTGAATAAACCAAATAAATTTATATTTTTTTTATTTATGCATACACATTTTTTTATTTTTCTACTTTTTTTACTTTTCTGTTTTTTATTTTATTTATTTTTTTATTTATGTTTTTGGGGCTGGGCCTAGCTCAGCCCATGTGGGCTGGACCCAACCAGCCCGGCCCGGTCACTGGCCCAAGCCAGTGACCTGGCTGAGCAAAAGCAACACGCGTGCGACAAGCCACGCGTGTTGCTGCACTGTGCAAGTGAATTAAAATTCACTTGCATAGTATGCTGCTAATAATTTGAAAACAAATGAAAGGCAAAGGAAGCGGCTTACCTTGGTTGGCCGAAGGCGACGAAGACGATGACAAAGCTCCTTTAATATGATTGAACCACGTTTGGCAGGGCACCCTTTTCACCTTCCTATGCGTTCTTCTCTCTGGGATTTGTCTTTCCTTTGCTTCTGGTTATCTAGCCTATTATCCCGGTTTTTTGAGATGAAGGAACGAATACGATGGCGATGCTGGGGGCTCTTTTTTTTATGTGCAGGAGGCGATCAAGAAGACAGTGATGTTAATGTTGGTGTTCTGGATTTGTTGCTTGCTTTTGTCTCTGTTTTTGCTCTGTATACTGTTTTCTTTGTCTCTGTTTTCTAGGTTTTTTTTTTTTGCCTCTCCTGGTTTTTTCGTTCTCTCACCCTGTATGCTTCCCCTATTTTTTCTCTGTTCGGCTCTGTGAATTTTTGTTCTCTGTCGTTCGTGGCTTTTCTTTTTTTTTTCCTCTCAGCCCCTCAGTTCTACCCTTTTTTCTTCGTTGTTCCTCTGTTTTATAGAGTCTGATCGGTGGTAACGGATGGCATGCAGAGGGACGACAACATTAAAATGTCCATAACTGAGGTGAGCGGATGATTACTGCCCTTTACTGCTGGAAACGGTCTCTGGTTAAAGAAGAAAAAGATGAACAACGTTCTTTCAAATGACGCCGTTTTGGGATATGAGGTGGCCATTTGCGTTTTGACCTGTAAAGTTTTGAAAGTTTTGTAATTAAGCCCCTGGTTTAAACTGCAATTGGCCCCCTGCATTTGTGCGTCATTTTCAATGTGATCCTTGGATTTTAATTTTTTAATTTTGACCCCAAACTTTAATATTTCTTCAATTGAGTCCCTGATTTAACTAAATCCAAGTCCAATTAAGTCTAAAACTTGTCAATTCTCCAATTAAACCCTTAATTAGATTAATTAAATTAATTTCAAGCTTAATCAAGTCTCAAAACTTATCAATTCTCCAATTAAACCCTTGACTTGATTAATTAAACTAGTCAAAAATTTAATTAAATCTTTAAACTTCCAATCATGTTGCCTTTAACCTAAATTTTAATTCATTCTTCAATTATTTTATTTTTACTTGTTTTTTCATCATTTTTTTTTCAGCAAATAAAATAATTAGAATAAAAAGGTCAAAATTGGGTTATGACAAGACTGATGGGGGCTGCGGCTCCTTTGGTTTCGTGTTCTTTCTTTTTGGCCAAGTGGGGAGGGCGGCCGGTTTGCTTGAAAAAAATGGGTTTAGGGTTAGGGTTTTGTTTGTGGTGCCTCCTCAAATATGCAAAATTACCCCCCTTTTGTGTGAGTTATAGACCTATATTTATAGCTAAAATGTTGTTTGGGCCTAAAAATTGGTTCCTCAACTTTCTTTTTTTGTAAATTTTGATTTTTCTTAATTGTTTTTGTATTTTTTTTAAAAAATGAGCAATATCAACATCATTTCAATAAGAAAAATCAATGATTTTAAAAATAACGCGTGAAAAATCAAACGCGTTAGGAAGGCTTTTGAAAATTTAAATTCTTTTTTAGATGACGTTAAAAATGCTAAAAATGATGAAAATATATTAAAAAAATATTTTTTGAATTTTCATTGTTTTTTGCTATTTTTAGATTTTTCAAAAAATTTATAAAAAAATAGATCAAAAATTAGGTAACAACAACATGAAAGCAATATCGTTGCTAGTGAAGGAGTGGCAAAGGACAACAAACAAAAGAGATGATTTTGTTGCAGAGAAGTAGTAGAGGGGCTGCTGTTTTGAAGAATAAATCAGCGTTGCAGAGAAACAATAGTGTTGCAGACAATTTTGTTTGAAGCAGTAGTAATAGAAAATAATTAAAAGGGCCTTTGTTTGAAGAATAAATATGTTAAGATAAATTGACTCTAATACCAAGTTGAAACAAGGTTTGTGATAATTAAGAGACTTAACCTGATGAGATAGCCACCTCTGTTATTTATAAAATTAGGGCAATACATGTGTTACGGTGTAGCATACTACACACAATAAGACAATACATTAATAATACAATATTTCCTATTTTAACACACTCCATAATAACCCCTATCTCTTTTTATTTTTTCAATATTAGCTAAAGAGTTCAAAATATTTACATACATTTTTAAATTTATTAAATGATACTGTAGACTCCTTTTTTTCTTTTAATTTTTAAAAGTGTCTAGGAATATATGTTATCATACAATTTGGTAATGAAAAAGAGTTTATAATCCCTGAAATTATTCTTTTATTTTTTTTATTATTTAACATTGATTTTTTATTGAATTTTTTAATTCAGATTGATCCAAATATGTTAGCATTCAAGTTGTGTTTAGATCTATGCATCTGGGTTGTTTTATTTTATTTATTTGATTTTTTTCTTTTGGAATAATTGTAAAAATATTGTTGCCTGTAAAATTAATAATGAGAAATTTAGTCTTTTATGTTTAATTGAGTTTTTGGAGATAATTTAGTTTTATAGGAAAATAATAAAAAAATATGATTTATTATATATATATATATATATATATATATGGGTTTGTTAGTTTAGTATTTTTTTATTACATTATATCTTTTCAATTTCTTTTTTTTTACATCTTTTTTTATTTATAAATTTCTATTTTTTATTTTTTTATTTAATTTATTTTTATTTTTATAAATGTAATTTTATTTTGCAAATAATGATCTTATTAGTCAATATAAATTTTTTTTACAAGTATCATATGATTTAACAGGATTAGATAGAAGAAAATAAACATTAATAGAATGCATAATAGTTGGATAGAATCCAAGAAAAAATTACATTGAAAAATTACATTAAAATAAAAGGCCTATTTTTTTTAAAGTTAAATACATAGATGACTGATACATGATTTCTTAACAAAAAAAAAATACATGAAAGAATTTCAGTTTTAATAAAGGTTATTTTTTATATATATAATCCATAAAATATTTTGTATACATCGAATACTATCCATTAAAAATAAGAGTAGAGTTTAACCAATCATTTATGAAACTATTATGCATTCTGGATGGGATGACAAGTTTCTAAAGAAATATGAGGTCAGTAATTTTTAAATTTAACTTAAAGACCGTACTTAATGATAATGAATGGTAAAGAATTCCTCATGGTTTAGATATTTTTTTATATTTAAGAAAAAAACTAATTCTGCTCGCAATAACACAGCAGGGGAAGTAAAATATATATATATATATATATCCTAACTAATAATTCCTTGGTATCAAGACCCCAACACAAAACAAGGAAGGAAAAGACAACGCAAGGAAATGAAACACTCCAATTTGCTTGCTCGTGGCAACCATAAATTTACCAAAAAATTAGGCAGACAGACATGTATTTTTCTAATTGTTTTTTTTTTCTTGTATATATATTCAATTACAAGCCAGCACGATGAGTCAATTATTTGCATTATCTACACCTGGACTACTGTCAAGCTTTCAGAGAAAAGTTGGTTCGATATTGTTATTTTCTCGGTGAGAGCAAAGATGAAGCTCCAAAAGGTGTCCTATGTTACATTTAGTCGACCTTAATCACTCACAAAAGGCAGGCATGTCAATGTTGAATATTATAAATTATTCAAATTGGGGCATACGCATGCATATGGCTGTGCAGTAAAGGATTATAATTCAATTTTTGACAATATCATAGAATGGGATAAGTTGTGACCAACAAATTAATGTCGTTTGAACCCTTCCCCATGAGTAAAACGACATCTTCTTCTCATTGTATTTGGCAAACATTTTCTTGGAAGTATTCATTTTGCATATTGAAGCATCAAATCGAGGGCCCCTCCAATATTGGCATGAAAAGAAAAATTAAAATAGTTACAATGATATAAATCAAAGACTTTATGGGCTATCTAATCAAATCATAACAGAAAGATTGAATAATGCATTCGACAAACCTATCTGGTTCCTTATCATTTACACAAAGAAAGACGTTTTTCAAGAGTATATGGCCCGAACTAGGATTTTTACTTCTGCCAAGACTACTATTCTGATCAATAATAGAAACAAATTAAAAGGGAAATATTATATTAAAACCTTAGTAAGTAATTATGGCATGATTTCTAGCTAGCTAGTGAACGTAACCTAGACATTATGGACTTATCGCACCAAAGGTGATATAAAAAAAGATCTTGCACTCACTTGAAATAGATCATTCTTGCTTTGAAGATAGCTCAATGATATCATGACTACTTCCCATCTCTTTAGTGAAGAGTCCTTAGGTTCAAACCCCTTTTTTAAAAAAAACAAAATTAGGTTCAAATCTAGAATTCAACATACCTTAATTTTAGTACAGATTTTATAAATCTGTATGTTCTTGTGCTCCACTCTCTATATATATATATATATATATATATATATATATATATATATATATATATATATATATATATATATGTTGAACATCTGTTGTAGCATCTATGTTTATTTTTAATTCAAACTCTATATTTTTGTAATCGAGATTATAATGTGATGTTTCTTTTCTAGAAAAGAGGGTATTACAAGAAGAAGAAGAAGAAGAAGAAGATTCTCGAGACCCTTGCGTGCAGCAAATAAATTACCGTCATTGCAATGGTGCTGTAAAAAGATTTATTTGACTGTTTGGTGTTTATAAGTTGTACGTTTGAGTTTGAATTGTCAAAACCTCAATTTCATTGGATTTTTTAATATCTATAAAATAAATAAATATATATATATATATATATATATAAAAGATTTTTTTCTTCATGGCCCCTTAAAACATCGTCATGTATCTGCATTCCACTCAAGTATACATTGAAGAGGAAGAGTCCATGATGATTCACTATGCACTTATGCCTTATTTTTCCATATAAAAATATTATTTGATGATCATAGTAAGTTTACCTTAATATAACGGAAACTCTCATCATAACATTTTTCTCATGTTGCAACTCTATGAAAAAATAAGCTTAAGTTAATTTCTATCTCATTAAAGATCAAATTATTATGAGTATTTCAAATGAAATAAAACTATTACAAAGACAACAACTTTTAGAAAAACCATATATTTTATCTGAGAAATCTCAAAATTCAACATGAACCTATAGATAGTCCTACAAATATTACAAATATATTGCAACTTGATATCATATAATACAAAGATTTTTTTTATTGCAATAAGATTAGGGGTTTAAAAAAACTAGTTCATTTATAATATTTACATTATTTATCTCAATCCAACTTGTTAAAGTCGGATAATTTGAATATTATATATGATAATGAGTCAAAAGATCTAAAAAATAGATATCACAAGTTTGGTAATGAATTAGGATTTTTAAAACTTGATCAATCTGACTCAACTCGTGTATTTTATATTTTTTGTGCTTTTATATTTGATAATTTATTAAATGAATATTTGTATTTATTTTATTCAGAAATGTTTTGTCTTTCAAGTTCTCGATAATCAACCTCTTATTAAAATTATTTAATATAACAAAAAAAATTGTTTTTTACTAGAAAAAAAGAACAAATATATCTAAAATTTAATAATGGTATAAGATATAAAAATTAGAATCAGTGGTAGAGGTATCATGACATATTAAGCCACAGCATAAGAAATATAGTACACCGAAATTTTTGCTTCGCGTGGAAAATGGTTCGGCCCCCTAACATATAGATTCCAAATTGAACCTTGGGAAGAGTGAAAAACCAAGAAACAATAGAATTACTCGTATAAATGTACATTTTGTTTCTTTCTTTATTTTTATTTTTTAAAAAAAAGGCCTTTTGATTTCATCCACAAATGGAATTTGGTACTGGCAGAGAGAGCTCACAATGGAAATGAAAGCACTTAGTCTAAGAAAGACTTTTTAGGGTTTTATGCTCTCTTCATCACCCACACTTGAAAATGGTACAATTCATCACCTTTTATTCATAGTTATCAACTTCTTGATAGCAACCTTAGAACAACTGGCTCTCCATATGATGTGGTCCTCCTAATTATGCCAGTCTATACAGGTCATGCTCAGCTATAGAGAGAGAGGGGGAGCGAGAGAGAGAGAGAGAGAGAGAGAGAGAGAGAGAGAGAGAGAGACGATTATTGGATAAGTGGAGAAAACGGCATGTATAAATAGAAAGAAAGAAAGTACAGTATACAGTACAGGGGAGGGGAGGGGAGGGGAGGGGAGGAGAAATGAAAGCCTGAAAAAAGAGTTTTATATTAAATAGGACCATTACCATTTCCAAATAAGATCACATATAGGGTTTTGTATTTATGGCAAGAGGTGATTGGCTAGGGTATCCTTAAGAAAGTTTTAAGCACTGCAGTGGATAACATAGTACAAAGCACCAGCAAAACCCTTCCTTGACAATGTGCTTGTGATGGAGATGGTTGTATGAATTATGAAAGAGAGAGTATGCTTTCTTTTTTATTATAATTATAATTATTATAGAAGAAATTATAAGATTTGAGGTTTTTATTGTACATACATTGTTTCTTCTTTTACATTTCACTGCTCACATCATTGCCACTTTTTTTTTTCCTTCCTTGTATGCCTTAAATGTTTTCCACTTTATATATACTCGTATCATTAAACCTTTTTTTTTTCAAATTTATCAGTGTAAATTATGTTGAAATCGTTCTACATGTTAGGACCTATTTTTAATTATATGCTCTCACGTGTCCCTTATGTCATTCGATATTTTGATGTTAAATTGAAAACTAAATTAACGAAATTGAGTTTTAATCTGTTATTAAATAAAAAATTAAAAGAATAAGGATTAAATTGATATTTTAAAAAATAGAACCCCTTCCAACTTATACTATTCAAAAGGCGTGAAAAAGTTCATCTAGGTCTCTCAAGTTTTAATTTTTTTATATTCGATTCCTATTCTTTTAGGATTTTGATGCTTTGATCCATAAGGTTTTCTCTCATTTCAGTAAACCTTAGATGTTTGCAAAAGAGAGAGAAAGCCATTAAAAAAATAATAAGAGATAGAAAGCTCTTGAATGACTAAATTTCAACTACAAATAGTTATAATTTTTATGTTATTGGATTCATCTTTAAAATGGAGCTCGATAAGGGTGTTTCTACCATTAATAATACTTGACAAGATAGATTAAGATTCGAAAAGATTTTTAATGTGGTTTAATTTTGAGTTTTTTTATCAAATTAAAATGTGTTTTTGTGGTTAAAAATGGGTTTTAGAAGTCCATATAATGTTTTTTCATGTTTTTTTATGTTAAAAAAAGATTGGAATTTAGGATTTTAGAGTTTAAAAACTTGAATTTTGATTTTTCAATCGCTAAAGCCAAAAAAACATTAAGATGGATGATACATTGTTTGTGATATATATATATATATATATATATATATATATATATATATATGAGAGAGAGAGAGGGGCAAATAACTTGTTATTCATTGTTTTTTTTAAAAAAAGAAGATATGTTGAGATTGGCCTACCACGTTTAAACGTGTTTGGGCTATATAATTGTGGACTGAATGAATGGGTCGATCTTTTCAGCTCAAGTGCCTAGCTTTTTTTTTTTTAATGGCACCTTTTTTTATATTTTATAATATAATTCACTTAAAATAAGTTTATTATAATATATTTAAATAATTATCTAATTATGTCATTGTTTTGAAATAAATGAGATATCTTTATGGTAATTTTAATCTTTAATTTCTTAAAAACTTTCATATATTTTTTATTGAATTTACTATTCATATATTTGTGTATAAATTATCAAATATGACTTTTAATTGAAATTTTCTTTTAAGATTATGATGAATTTTAGTTTAAAAAACAATACTTCTCATAAAAAAATATATGTTTTGTATAATAATAATAATAATAATAATAATAATAATAATAATAATAATAATAAAAGGAAACTTTGATGAAAGAGATACATCTTTTCCTTCTTATTTCAAAACAATAGAATTTTTTTTGAATTTCTATTTTAACCACCTTCATTTTGTATTCAATAAACTATACTATTAATAAAAAATATTTTTTTAACTAAGAAAAAAAATTAATAAGAAAATATAATTTTTTTTTTCAAAATCTAAATTATTATTTATCTTATGCATATCCATATTTATTGCCATATAATTAAAAATTATATGTATCACAAATCAAATATTTACATGTGCATCTATTCATTGATTCTTATAATAAAAATCAGCTTATCATATTACTATTTAATCTATGTTAATATATTTTTTTAATTTATTAATTTGTATATTTTTAAATTCATTTAATTAAAAATAAATATAATATTTTTAATTTTTTTTTAAAATTTTTATAATATTAAAAAATATATCCACAGCAACAACAATATGTTCATTTATATTGTAAATTAATTTAGGATTTTTTTCGCGAGGCAACGCGGGACGCACATAATAGTTAGCTCCTAAACCAATAAGTACGCATGGGTTTGGAAAGAACCCAACAAGCAACATTCTCGCATAGACTTAGACTTGATAGAAAGACACGAGTGAGTGTGTGTGATGGCCTGATGGGGTTTGCCTTTTAAATGAAAGCGACATGTATGTCCTGTATACATTCACAGTCAAAGCAAGCATTGGCTCTAATGACTCATGACAGGCTCACAATAATACACCCTTTGAGTTTAGGAAATAAGTATCCTTCCATTCTAGGGTTAGACATAGCTAGCCACGTGGAAGATTAAAAATGAAATACAACTACTATGAACCATAAGAATCTTGTCCTGTGACAGACAACCAACACTCCCACAAGCACACACACACACACAAACACCTTGGTCTGTTGAGAGAAGAGGGAGTTCAATGTTCAAGTCTCATCTCACCTGCTAGCAACCACGTGAAGTGGCACCAATACTAGGTGTTTCCTGTCCACTCACTTCCCACAACATTGCCTGTTTTCTTTCTCTCTTTCCCTTTCATGCTTTTAAGCCCAAAAAAAACACCAACTTTTTAAACAAAAGAAAAAAAATGATTTTAAAGAAAAAGATGGTTCTTTGTCTCCCATAAATCCCCTCTCCTGGGATGCCTTAACTCCCACGATCATTATTCAAATCCCCACCTAGATCCCCACCCCCCTCCCCCTCCCCCTATCTCCCATTCTTACATCCCCCCCACCCTCATGGACATGTAGTACTTGTGCTGTGATGTCTTTCTCACGCTTAGTCGGAAGGTAAATGGATTTCCCCTGTCTTTCTCTATCCTAAACTCACCAAACATAATTGTTATAAAACAAGCATACACACACGATTAAACAGTGGCAACAGCTGTCTTTCTCAAGCTAGCTAGCTAGGTGCTCACTGAGAGAGGGGGGAAAGGGAAAAGGAGATAAGGAAACAGTAACAAATTGCTGTCTTTCTCACTTATGATTTCCATTGTTTGCAGATAAAGTGAATTTGAAAAGGATGGACTTGAACTAGAGAAGTGGAGAACTCTTTCCACAGGAGGCAGTTTAGGCAAGAGTACATTGGTGCACATGTCATTCTCAAGCTACTAGTCCACCGGGTAGCTCTACGGCGGATAGGTGTTTTTTGGTGCAATTACAAAGCTCAAATGTTTCCATTAAGCAACAATGGCAATGACCCCATGTCCTATAATGACCAACAAGCTTATAACATGCCCTTTTTCAGTGATATCATTTCCAATTCCAAACAATATGTGCCTCCTCCTTTATCTTTCTGCCACTTGCCCTCTCCTTTTTTTGCTTATGATCAGCTAGAATTAGAAGACCATTCTATTTTTCTCCAGCAAAACAATGACCTTTTACTTCACCAGCAACCCTTGAGAACTGCAGCTACCAGTACTACTCCCTCTCAGAGTACTGTTGTTAATAACATGGTGGATTACAACAAAAATGACGTTATTGAGATAACGGAAATCTGCAACAAGCAATCCAACAGCAGCACTGATCAGATCCCAAGAAAGAGATCTTCTAAGAAAGATCGACACAGCAAGATTAACACGGCTCAAGGACCAAGAGATCGGAGGATGAGATTGTCGCTAAAGGTTGCCAGAGAGTTCTTTGATCTGCAAGACAAGCTACGCTTTGATAAAGCAAGCAAGACTGTAGAATGGTTACTCACACAGGCAAGAACTGAAATCAAGAAACTATCTAGTGGCTTCCCCGTTATGAATTATAGCTGCAGTGTTGGCACCAAGAGTGCATCTTCTACTTCTGAGTGTGAAGTGCTGTCCGAAATCCATATTGACTCTACCCTTAAAGTGAGCAGTGTTTCTAAGGGTAAATCCTCACTATGTGTCAAGAGGAGGACTAGTAGAGCTTCATCATCACGTAAAGCTCTATTAAACCCTTTTGCAAAGGAATCAAGGGAGAAGGCAAGGGAGAGGGCAAGGGAGAGAACGAAAGAAAAGTTGCGGATCAGTCGAAGTCGAAGCCTCGATGAATCGAAGCTTTGTGAATTAGAAGCAGTGAACGATGAATTCAATCAATTCGCAGGTTGTTGGAATCCATTCGAAACAGGTGATCAAGAATCAGGTACTCACAATATCAATCCTTCCTTAGAAGTCCAACTGGCTGAAGCTGAAGTGCCGTTCTATCAAGAGCAAGAGCAAGAGCAATTAGATACTCGTGAGGGGATGATTGATGAAACCTTGGTGAATATGGGCAAGTGGAGTCCCTCTCTTCCCAATCATCCACACAAAAATGGAATTCCTCAAGAGGTAAGCTCCAAAAGGGAAATTTCTTTATTTTCCATGTTAGGTTTGATTTTGCTTAATTACTCTATTGAAATTAGTTGATACACCTGTTATTCAGATTTCTGACCATATATATATATATATATATATATATATATATATATATATATATATATATATATATATATATAATTGGTTGCAGAATCAATTCACAGACTTTCAATATCCTTTGTACAAAACATGGGATCATGAGGCCTACAACATTGACGGTATGTGCTAGCATGGATATTCATCTTTCTCACCCTTGATGTGTCAAGTACTGGACAAAGATTTGAAGAATACTATGTATGGCTTGTCTATCGGTTTGGAGTGTAACATAAAAAGTTGTATCTTTTCATCATGAGATTTTCTTGTGAAGTGTTTTTTCAATGATTGTTAACTAGTTAATTTTTATTTTTTTAATGAAATCAAGTGTTGTGTGTTTCTTTTGTCTTAGCTTCATATAGTAAGCATATAACTCCTGGGATATATTCTTTGAAACTGCAAAAGAGAGCTTCATATATATTAAAAAATCACAGATTTTTCTGTCCTTATATATTCTTCTAGGGTTAGCTCTCTACTATTTATCTCTTAATATGCAATTCTTAGGCTCTGCAGAACTTCCTAGGTCCAATTAGCCCACTTGATTGGATCAGGGGGAAAAAAAAAAAACTTCAAGGAAAAGTGATTGAATAGACGAAAGGGTCATTCACTGTCCACTTTCAAGTGTATCAGGTGCCCATACAGAAATTTCAACGCATGCATCTATGATCTCATATATCTTTAATTAGTTGAAACGAAAGGGTTGCAAGTTCAACCGTTGATAAATTTGTTGCGTACGTGCAAGCAGTGGATTTGAACTCTTTTGTAACTTACAAGCTTGAATTGAGCCTGTGCTGGAACATTAAAATTAATGAACTGTTGAATTTCAATACTAATGTTCTGATATTCTTAAATTTCAGAATAATTAAGTTTTGTAATCCATAGCAATAGAAATTATGATTGGTTTCTACCAGATTTTGATAGGCTAGTTCCCTGAGACACTTTCCTATACTATTAGTGGAATCAAGGAGATGCGATGAAGGAAAATTTCAATTCTAGAGTTCATATTCTTTATTTTGTGGTTGTCAATATGAACAGAACTTTTCTTCTTTTAATCACACGCGCATATATATATATATATGGTACCAAAATTGATGAGAGCTAACAGAAAATGTTGATTTATACATGAATCATTCACTTGGAAATTTACTTTCAAGACACCGTATAGTAATAATGTATATTCTACTTGTAAATTCCTTCATGCCCACTTGTTTGCAGGCAAAATGATTTAAGATTTGTAGTGACTATGGAACAATTAACTTTTGTAGTACATGAGCTAATATATTGTACGTATGTGATCACAAATACTTGGCGAATGAACAATTACATGAAAATAAACGATCTCCAAAAATATTTCATCACCGTTTTGTGGAAAGATTTAATCACAAGCAACGCAGATGATCTAGCGAAAATTTAAGTTAAATTGGCAACAATTTAACCTACAGTTTAGATAAAAGGTACTTTATATATATGGAATGCACATCCAATAACGTTATGAACTAAGATTCTGAAAAAAGGGTTTTTTTTCTTTTGCTACAAAGAAGAGGTTCGAATCAGAAACTTATTGAAAAAAGAAATGTTAATATTAATTAAAAAAATACTAACAAAAGTTACCAACGTGGAAAACCTCCAAGAGGTTCTGATATTTGTTTCATGTCCTTATCTTATCCTTCGAATTAAGGGTTAATAATTTCTACTAGCTGTAAATACTTGAGGGAATATATAGCATCTCGGTGTCCACATGATTTTCTCTAATGAATTACTAATTATCATCAGGCCTGCTACCAAATTAAAAGAGTTAATTATCCGTGCAATATTTATATATTTTTTAATGATTATACTGTATGCCTTGTGTTAAAAACATCCTTCAAATTAAGGCCTGCTACAAAAGAAATTCAATTGGATTTTAATTAAAATTCCATAAACTAACTAAATTACCTCTATTCAGCATTAAAATGCTAGGCAGTGTTTGAAAGTCAAGTCATGAATTTACTCAGGATACTAATTTCAATAGTTCATGAAAGTATAGGGTTAATTGTAACATAACTAGCATATATGGAATTATATTATACTTGTAACAATTTTCACTTCAAGAACTTGAATTAAAGATAGACTCTAAATTATATATTAATGACTTTCTTTGGCGGCGCGCGGCCCCTTTCACTCTTCTTCTTCTTCTTCTATTTCTTTTATTTCATTTTAATGTTTTGATGTTAACTCAAATCTAGATTTGATTTATTTTTTACTATTTTTTAGAGGATCATATTGGATATTGAGTTGTGCCCTTTTAGAATAAAATCTTAACTTCGGTATGTTATGGTGGTTGGAAAATATTGACTATATTTGATCATTTTGGATGGTTAAATCTTATATTATTAAGACCCGGCGACGAAGTAAGGTAACTCGTTTCTATTAATTTACAATAGTTTAAGCTCAATTATATATGTATTTTGTAAAATAAAATACCCTTGTTGGAACATCCTAGTCAAGAAGAAGAAGTCTTATAAACTTTTGATTAAAAGCTAATTATTATTTATGATCTCATTCATGAAAAGAAAAATAAAACCTATCTTATTTTGTTATTCTTGATCCATCTAGTAAAAGTGAAATTGAATTAGTAAAAGATTCCTTGTGTCACAGGGGTGGGTACGGATTTATATAGTTATTTCAAGGGATTGTGTAATTATTATAGTGCCTTCAAATTTATGAAATAATAAGATGGTATTTAGGATGTAATAAGTGTAAATAATAATTAGTTTGTAATCACTTACAAATGTTTTCTTTACAATTTAAATATTTTTTTTCATCTCTAAAGTAACAAGAAACTTTTTTTTATTGAAATTGCACTTAATTATCAATTAATAATTATCATAATTATGGAGAGATTAGCTATATTACGAAAGAAATATAAATTTTTATGATTTATTTAATAACTCTATTTAACAATTCATTTGTTAGGAAATAAATCGTACTAGTCTTCTTTGGAAGTAACAACATGTATACTTCTCGAGTCATATATAATTGAACAACAATTAATGTTAGTAACTAACATGCATGATTATGGGATAATTAGTTAAGCTGGTAGGTAAGAAGATAAATTATTATAATTCAGCAAAAATAAAATATTTAATAATTTGTAATTTGGAGGCATTATAATGTAATAGAATAACAGTAACAAGCTCCGTGGGCCACCTTATATTCACTCACAACCAGTCCTCCATAATTTAGCAAAGATTACTTAACTCTCGTAAGAGGAGAAATTAAACCTCCGAATTGAGCACGTAAAATGTTTGAAATATGATTTATAAAAACATCAAAATAAAAATGTGAAGAACTGACCTCCCTCAATTATGGTGTGCGGAATGAAGTTTATCTTCCAATCAATCATCACGACCAAAAAAAATCATTGCCTAGGCCCACCATCTTCAAGTTATATTGGTTGGCATGTGGAATGGGAAGGAAATAGTCATGATAGCTTTGCCCGGTTGATAACTCTAGCCCAGGCATCCATTTATCCTTTCGGTCCTTTTCTTTTGTGGTTCACCGAGACATACGTACAGACACTTGTGGCAACCAGTGTCAATCATCCTCATAACATACCAGGCAAATAAGAGAGTGCTACCTCGCATTGTGCACCACATATCTTCGGTAGGTGACTGCGTCAATGGCGTCTGCGCCTTGGGCAACTTTGGATAAGATAATACTTTGAAAAAAAAAATAGTACAATCAATCCAATTGTTTTATATATCAACGAGTTCATACATTATTGTATCTAAAATTCAGAGTTTTGTCTCAATTACTTTTTTTCATGTATATCGTGAAAGTAATAGTCTGATAAATTACATGGCTAAGCAGGAAGTGTCAAGATCTAGTGATTTTATTATTTGATTTTGATTAATCTCTTAACTTATCTTTATCAAGCTGCTAAAGATATTTCATTTAAGAGGTTCAGATTCATTAGAGAGATGAATTGGAGACTCTTAAAAGTTTTCCCTAAATTTTGTTGTGATGGTTATCTGGTGTAGATTTCAATGTTGCTTTCTTAGGCTGTTTTGTCCTCTTTGTATGAACCTTGCTTTGTTTGGTAGTTCCTGCAAAATTGATATGTTGCAGGCTCTGTAATTTTGCATGCCGGCAGGTTATGACATTCAATAAAATCATATACTTCTCAAAAAAAAAATTCAGAGTTTTGGCTATTAGTATGCGATGATAGGAGATATGGACATATTTAGTGAGAAACTTTCAATTGTAATGACATCGAATAAAGTTCAGGGAGATATAGAGTGGTATAGACTTGTGACAAGTATTAATTGGCATTTTAAAGGCTTGTATATCTTTCCATTTGCCTGTGCGAAGTAAGGGAAAGAAAGCAAAGAAATCAGGGATAGCAAAGTTGGAGAAGAACACATCACCTATATAGCTGTTGACTATATGTCATCAGTGAAAGTTTGGATTTGTATGTCTTTTTGGATTTGATGGGGGTGAAGAGTAGGATGATGGATCCGGGATATAAATGTTGAACTTGGAAAGAAACAGCATGCACGAAAAGTCAGGACATCATAGCTAGTCCCAAACCAGTTCTAAAGAAACAAAACAGGCATCTGAGGAAGGACACTCAGATTCTAACGAAAAAGGCATAGATTCCTCTATCCTGTGTACTTCTTTAACAGATTGCCATATGGTTTTGTCTTGTGAAGCTGTGAGGATGCCAGTGAATATTCTTTTCCTGACGGACCCTCCAATAAGATCGGACATGGATGGATTGAGCATCGTGGTCTCTGTGCTGACTTCCTTATGTAAATTTTATGTGGAGTAAATAATTGGATTTTAATTAATCATCATTACATTCCAAACAAGTAACAAAGAGGGGAAAAGGAGCAAGAATTAGATTAATAATTGCATTGACTTACCTATATATGTTGCAGAAGTGTAACTAAAATTTCAAGAAAGAATTTTATGGGTCCAATTTTTTCGAGCTGCAATCAATTTTAATATTTGCATTGTAAAATTCAATCTTGCCAAGATGCAATACCCAACGAATACTTCAATTTCTTGTGATTGTATGACCTATAATTTTCTTTTCTTTTCTTTTTCTTCTTCTTTTTTCCTTTCATATTTTGCTCCGCTGATAAATATAGCCTGAAAGGAGAATGCTAAATTAACATAGGGTAAAACAGCTTGGCTTTTTCAATATAGTAATCAATGGTTTCACTTTACTTCTTAAACATATTTTTTTTTAATTTTATTTTTTAACATTAAATTTATTGGATATAAAATTTCATAATTTATTTTTATTTATCTTTCACGTGGTTATCCTAATCTTATGACTAAGATCGCAAGTTTTGCGGATTAACTGTGTTGACTCAAGTTATTTTTTTGTCTATTTTTTAACCATTGTTTTTCAATTTCATTATTTAATTTGGATTGATTGAGAATCGGGTTTTATAAAAAAAATTATTCGATTTCCTTGGAATTGGTCCTGGTTTTCTAAGCTGGGTTTGGCAAGTTAACCTGGGTTAACTCTGGTCTTTTTTTATCCTTTTTTTATTTGATTCCTTTTCAATTTAATTCTTCAAAATTGGGTTTATTGTAATTAAAATTTATAAAAAAATTATTTTTTTATGGGGTTCTCGGTTTTATAATCCGGGTCATGAATTAAATCGGTGACTCAGTTTTCTTTTTTTTTATTTGATTTTTTTTTAATTTCATCCTTCAATATTATGTTCATAATTAGACTTCATAATTTCTTTTAGTTTGCAATCATGAGGTTATTCCAATCCCATGACCTCAATCACAGGTTTGATCAGTTGACTCGGGTGGTTTTTTTTTTAATTTCACCCTTCAACATTAGGTTGATTGAGAATTGAATTTTATAATTTGTTTCGATTTACTTTCTATAAAGTTATCACGGTTTTATGACTCATGTTTAACAAGTTAACCCAAGTTGATTCGACTCATTTTTTTATCTAAATTTTATTTTCAATATTATCATTCAATATTTGATTGATTAAGAATTGAGTTTTTTATTTACTTTCTATAAAGTTATTATAGTCTCATGACCTGGGTATCAGATTTGACAGATTAACCCGAGTTGATTTAACTCGATCTAATATATATGTTATTGTTTTAATATTTATAAAAATATACTGCACCAATTTTTTAAAGTTAATTAAATTATATTTTAAATTAGTTGTTTGAATTATTTTTAAATTTGTCAAGTGAATAACATTACATTAAATTAATTCTTATATAGTTTTTTTATTATAAAAATATATTAATAATACCTAAACATTTTTTTAATAAAAAAAAAAAACTAATTTGAATGGCAGCGCAGCGTGGGAAGAACCTAGTAAATGCTATAGCTAGACATGCCAGGTGACCATATACGATTTAGAGAAAAAGCAAGACTTGAAATAAGAGGAAGCACATGGCTTTTATGTGCTGTACTATATGTGATCCATGATTCATCACTTCACGAGTTAGCTAGCAGCTTCATAATTGACTGCTTGTCATGTTGACAATAATTCTTAACAGCAGAAACTAAATTAAATTCTCATGAAGATTATTGGGGGGAAAGATAATAATAATTCCAAATTATTATTTATTCTTATTGGCTCTAGTTCAACAATTTGCAATAGAAAGAGAAGCACACTCAAACAGAATACCTTACAAATGCAATGACCACAGCAAGAACATGCTTCTTCGACGTATAGCAAACTATTATTTATTCTTATTATTAGTAGTTAATTATTTGCTTTTTTTATGTAAACGAATAACTAGACATGGCCTGGGTAAAATTCATTGCACCGAGCTAGTATATTCACAACATGAAAGCAACTCATCATCTGACATTCAAGAAGAAGAAGAAGACAAACGTAGCCGCACTGTAAAGATTCTCGGGAACAAGAAAAAAAAAATAGTAATGAAAATAATCTTCAGTGGTAAAAGTGCTTTTCTATGGGCTATCACAGAGACTCAAGTTTATTTTCTTACTTTCTAAACAGTGCCAAACAATCAACTTTGTAATTTGGATAGCTGTTCTTTACGAAACGAGCGTTCCCCTGCTTCTGCTAGGCCTAGCATAGATGAGTTCCTTTTTATAATTCAGAGGATCAAGTTGGCGTTTGTGTAAAAATATATTTTAAAGAAAAAGCCTCATTTTTGCTGTGTTTGTTTCGTGATAAAATTTGAAAAAATAATATTTTGAAATTTTATTTAATAGATTAAGTTATTAGGTGAGATGATTTTTTAATATGGTATCAGAGTTTTAATGATCAAGTAGTCACGAGTTTGAATCTCATCATCTTCACTTATTTGATAACAAATTAAACACAAGATAATGTGAGTCTCTGTAAATTTCAAGGGCTTTTACTTGAGGAGGTATATTAGATAATAATATAAATAATATCTTGAGACCTCACCTAACAGCTTAAACTATTGAATGAGATAGTCTTTTTTAACAAAAAGGTTAATCAATCTTTAAATTTAGTACATTTTATTAAAAAAAAACAGCAACTGATTTCGTAAAATATTTAATCACCAATGTTTTACAATCACTATTACTACCACTTGATTACAACTATTACCCATAGTTATAAAACTTGATCCATCCTAGCAAGCTGACTTAGGTCCCTGGCAACCCGAGACCTAGAATAGAATTCAAATCACAAAACTTAAGTAATCCATAGAGTCAACCTGAAATCTAGTGTAACAAAGATTAGACCCAACTTTTTATATATATATATATATATATATATATATATATATATATATATATATATTTATAAACCCTAAAAATATAAAATTACTTTATAAATACTTAGCCTTGCGTATCTTTTTTTATAACTTACATCTACGTAAATTGTTTCTTAACTTTTTTATGATGGATAATTATATTACACTTCATATTTTCTTATAGTCTATATCTATATAAATTATTTTTTAATTTTTTAATATGGGATAACTATATATAGTTTATATTTACATAGATTGTTTCTGAACTTTTCGATATGTGATAACTATATACTACACTTTGTGTCTTATATTTTTTTTTTTATAAAACTTGATCCATCCTAGCAAGCTGACTTAGGTCCCTGGCAACCCGAGACCTAGAATAGAATTCAAATCACAAAACTTAAGTAATCCAGAGAGTCAACCTGAAATCTAGTGTAACCAAGATTAGACCCAACTTTATATATATATATATATATATATATATATATATATATATAAACCCTAAAAATATAAAATTATTTTATAAATACTTAGCCTTGCGTATCTTTTTTTATAACTTACATCTACGTAAATTGTTTCTTAACTTTTTTATGATGGATAATTATATTACACTTCATATTTTCTTAGAGTCTATATCTATATAAATTATTTTTTAATTTTTTAATATGGAATAACTATATATAGTTTATATTTACATAAATTGTTTCTGAACTTTTCGATATGTGATAACTATATACTACACTTTGTGTCTTATATTTTTTTTTTTATAATTTACATCCACATGTATTGTTTCGAAATTTTTATATATGGGATATTAAAATCTCAAACATAATTTTTTTTTTATTTTCCTATTTAATATGTGTGACCTAATACCCGATCTCTTGATCATATCAACCCTTAAAACCGGATTTAATAACTATATTATTAACAACACTACCATAGTTGATGCCAACCACCACCATCATGCACCTTACAAACACCATCACCTACTATCATCAACACCATTCCATCATGAGAATATATTTTTACCATCATTTTCTCCAACTGTTTTTCATAGCTAATAACCACCACCACCATCAACACATTCACTATTATAAAAAAAAATCTTTACTATAATTATCACCATTACCATTATTACATATTTTTATATTATTATTTATCAAATATTATAAAATTTACTACAAGTAAAATATTTTTACAAAATAAATTCCTTAGAAATTAAGAGTTCTTTTATCTAATTTTCGAGGTTCGCTTTTCTAATTTACCTTCATAAAAGTTCATATTTAATTATACTTCTTGCAATACCTTCTTTATATATTTTAGAAATTACCACTCTCGATAATTTTTTTGAATTTATAATATTTCTAATGCTGGCAACACTAAAATATGCAAGAGCGTTGAGTTAAGCGCGGATGTCAATAATCAAAATTCTACATGCGAAACACATCTGGTGATGGTACCAGCACCATGGAATTCAAGTCAATCAGCATTAATGCTTTTACAAATTACTTTATGATCGTAATGTATTTTTTTTTTATACTATATGTTTATTGCTGGTTTGGTTTTTGTTTTTTACCAAGATCTTATTCTTCTCTTTTGTTTCATGTATGGGTGCAAGCTCTTTGCTCTCATTGTGATTTTTATTTTGCTTTTTTATCTTTTCAAATGCATAATTAAAATATTATAGGAATTCAATGTAATAGGAGTTACTAGCTTTGGTGCTCTTGATTCGTCATGAGGCTAGCTATATTATTTGTTTATATAAAAAACAATATTCAAGTGTTGAAATAAGGTGTGTGTGAATATAATAGTCCTAACAAACTTGTAACTATATTAATTATAGTTGAATAAACTCGGGATATCCTGTCAAACTCGTTATTCAAATCATGTGATTAGAATAACCCAATAAAAAAAAATTATAAAACTTTTTTTTTGAAAAAAAATATGTTAACTATTTATATATGTGACTTGAGTCATTAGACCCAAAGTATCTAATATGAAAAAAAAAAAAACATGAAGTTCAATTTCCAATCAATTAAATAATAAATGATGAAATTGAAAAAAATAATTTTAATTATACAAAAGGATTAAAAATAACAATTAAAGAGTGAAGATCAAAATTAAAATACAAAATAAATTTTATATTTAATTGAAGGGTGAAATTGAGAAAAAAAAATCAATTTAATAAAATGAAACAAATAAAAAAGAATGAGTATCAAGATTGAAAAATAAAATAAAAACAATATTGTAATTAAATGGTAACATTGAAAAGAATAATAACTTTTATACAATGATAAAAAAAATTAAAAATCAAAACAATAAGGACCATTAGAAAACATAATACCATCAATTTGAATTAAATAATGAAACTGAAAACCACTAAAACTTTTACAAAGAATTAAGAAAAAAATAGAAATCCAAATAATAAAGATCATATTGAAGAATATAATATGTGAAAAATTAGGATTGGAGAATGAAATTAAAAATAAATAAAAATTATACAAAATAAAACGATATTTTTAGATATTAGAAGACGTCACACATGCCCACATGAAGGGCAAAAGCTCCCACGTGCCAGCTTTTTTTATGTAGCGAAATAAAAAAATATTTGATTATTTCCATAATAATAAATTAATTATGTTTTGGAAAATAAACATGATTTTACATTGATGATTTTTAAAGTAATAAAATTAATCAATTAACATTGTTGTTTATTAAACTAATGAATTAAATACATTAATAAATAACATAATTAGTTTAATAACTCATAAATTATCTATTGATATTTATTAATTTAATATAATAGATTAATTTTTTATTTACAAAACTATTAAAGATTTAATTTGATTTAATTGCACTTAACATAAATAAATTATTTTAATTTTCTACTTGCCATTAAAATTATTTTTTTTATTACTTCTCAAGATTTTTTTTAATTAAAAAATTATTTAAAAATGATTAGAATAATTTAATATAAAAGATTTAAAAATTATTTTTTAATTTTCTTATTACTTCTCAAGATTTTTTTTAATTAAATCCCCATTCTATATTTTTTTAATAATCGAACCAAAATGATTAGAATACTTTCACAAACATTATTTGCATATGAACTATACTCATTATTCATGTAAATATATTCCAATTTGATTCAACATTTATTTTTCATCTATTTCATTTTAATTCAGTAAAGGGATAGATAAATGCAAGATAACAAGCCAAATTTATTTGCAATCAATATTTGCTTAATTTATATTTTTAAGACATGATGAAGGGTATATTTATTAAGAATAAGGATTTAATTAAAATTTGGAATAAGCTGTAAAATAAGGTGTAAAATACATGAATTATGATGATAGGATAAGTTGTAAAATACATGATGCATATATTGGACTTGATAAGAATTAATCCTTCTCATGTCTAAATTTGTCACAAAAACAAAATAAATTCATGTCTCTCATGAAGTGTGGAATAAGCTCGTCCAACATCATTTAATTTCTCAACATTCCATACTACCCATTATCTTATTTATTATTGATTGATTTGTTTTTTAGTTTGGTTGACTAAAGTTTAACCTATATTTTTATTAAAAATGAATTTTACATGCAAGGGCTTAATTGCAGCAATGCCTTTCCTGTTTTGAGTGACTGAATTACATATAAGATAAAATTACAGAATAAAAAAACTTTCAAATAAAAACTGAAATGCTGTAAAAATAAAATAAATTGTTAAAAATTTTCAAAGACCAAAATGAACTATTGAAAAAGTTTTATTTAATCTTGTCCCATCAATTAAGTACACTAAACACAAAACAATAACATGTATTTTATCAACCCAATCTTATCTATTATTTGACTAGCTAGTACATTAATCCATTTTCACTTATCATGTTCTCGATCTTCAGCATATCCAACATATTTATTTTTTTACAACACAACATAAATGTGCCAATATAATTCAAAACCTCAGAAAACATGGACACTTGAGGTTTTGCTTTTGAATTTATAATGTGAGAAATTAATTAAATTTGATTTATTAAAAATATACGTTGAATCGAATTATATATGTATACATAAATAGACGTCTCAATTGTTCTTTCAGATTATTTCTGGTATCAATTTTGCCATTAAAATTTCAAAATTTCTCAATTAAGGACTTACATGTTTTTGTGTGGCTTTCCATCCAATTTCTATTTTTTTTTTAATATGAAATGATATTATTTTGTAAGGAACTTAACTTTTTCGTTAAGTATTCTAACATAAGTAGTCTTTAATAGAAAAATCTAAATAGTTTGATAATAAAATTGATATAAAAAAAATATTTTAGAAGCAAGATATTAAGTATATTTCGTCAATTGTTAAGAGATATACGTAATAAAATTTTAATTAAATCAAAACAATAGGAATTTTAAGCAGTGATAAGGATTACGGAAAACTCTTTTGTATGTATGATGCAATTGAAAAAACTAATGACAAGTTTAAGCAGTCATAAAGATTATGGAAAACACAAAGAGTTAACCAAAAACTAGTGCTAAACCCTTGTGTTGGCAGGCTGAAAAGGCTGGGTTATTTCCTTCTTGTAATCCCTACTTTTGTCTTGTGTATATTTTCCTCCGTATTCCTTTTTGCTAGCTAGCCTCTAATTTTTTTGGCTCTAGCTAGCATCGTTCAATAATAATAATCGATTATTATACGCACAATTTGAAACCACAAACACCAAAATACAAAAGCCAAAATCACATGATACAATTAACGTTGAACTTTGTCTTTAATCTAATCTAAGTACACTAATAAAACGGTAGCATTTTGCATGGAATTCTACGATGTAGTTACGTGGATTGGCCACGAGTACGAGGCATGTAAGTACCCAATTAATCAATAATAATTAATTTATCACATATTAAAATTAACAATATAAGATGGATCCCTCTTAACATGAACTGTGCAAATAAAAAGATGACAAATTTTAAAACATTGATAAATCTTTAAGAAAGAGAAGCCATGAAAAACGTTTTTGAAACTTGAATTGAAATTTTTTTACAATGCTTTTATTATTTATTATATATTAATTAGTTGAGATTTCACCTTCTAAATTTTAATTTAATATTTTTATATTACATTTTTTTTACACAACAAATGAAGGGAAAAGAAAAGGCAAGGAAGTCTCCAGGTTTAGAACAAGCTTTATCAAATGTCCCTTAATTTATAAAGTTATGACAATGCAAAAGTTTAATTTATCAAATGTCCCTTACTTTTTAATCGAGCCGTTTCTTAGTAAAATTGTGAAATTACACCACATAATTTGTAATATTATTTTCTTCAAATTCAAGAATAATTATGAAGTCGCTGCATGAGGGCTCTTTCTTGAGCTAAATAAATACGATTCAAATGAGATTTCAAATTATGAAAGCGTTTAGATTAAAGTTTGGAAGTTCAGTTCTAAATGCTTTAAGATTTGAGCTAAGTAATCATTTTTATGAGCATCGATCTTGAAATTGAACTTGTTCAGACAAACAAAACACTAATTATATCATTTCTCAAAGAAAAAATAATTGAATGAATGAGTAAAAACACACGGAAAAAATCAGGGTAAAAGATATATTGATATTGATATTGTTTCAAAACTTATTTGTAAACAATCATGCTATTAAAATCCAACCACCATAAGCAATTACGGACATTAGAATAGCTTTAAGACCTGATTAAGCACACATTGCTAGCGGTTATAATCTATAGATGTGATCTGACCGTGCACATTCCTCCCTCCCTCCCTCCCTCTCTCTTAAAGATCTAAGAACAAACAGAGTGATTTATTGGCTGTGACTTGGGATAATGACTGAGATAAGACCTACATGGCAAAAAATGCACCATGAGGGGCGACTTTGTTCTGATTTTTCCACAAAAAAAGGTAGGTTTCGCAAAGCTTAAATACATGGAGCTATAAAAAGAAGCAAGGGGCATATATATGCAGCTGTACCCAGAGGTTAAAACGATCGGCCGGCTGGGATAGAATCTTTATCGTTATCTAGCCCAGTGAGCCGCAAAGAAGAGAAAAATAAATAAGGAAACAGGAGCCCTAGTAACCCATAAACGACCAGATTTAGAGTTGGAAATGCTCATTCTATATATTATTTCCCACAGATCTCGACAATTTCATCATGGGTTTTAATTTCCCAGAAATGCACAGATCAAGCTGAATCACTGGATCGGAGTTAGCCAAAACCCTAAATTAAAGAAAGCAGATCAGCTGCAAGATGTCCTTAAAAAAAAACAACACATGGAGAGAGCAAAATTCTGCGAAAAACAAATGATTATCTGACATAACAAGTATGTTTGGTTTTCTGAAGAAAAAGAAAATCGCCCAAAAACCCAAGCATTGATCAAGCCAAGAAAACACGACTCAGATCAAGAATTAACCTTATCTGCAGCATGATCAATTTCCACCCACACGCAGACAGAATAAGAGAGAGAGTCTTGTAAACCCTAGAGTGTTAAACTGATAAAAACAATTCCTGGTATATTTTCAACAAGAGACTGAAATACCATCCGCTTATGTTTAAACTTAGAAATTCTTGAATGAAAACAAAGCCCTAGAGAGAGAGAGTGTGTGTGTGTGTGAAATCATAATCTGCCAATTAACTCAGTATTCCTAGAAAAAACCTAGGAGAGAGAAGAAAAGCATCACTGAGTGGAGGCAAAGGTTGTGCTGCATCACCAATGGCAGAAATCATAGTTACAATTCATAGCCATGCTAGACAAAAGAGAAATCAACATATCTGTTTTGTCTTTGAGTGGTTGGACCATTTTTGAAGGAGTGGAAAACACGAAAAAAAAAAATGAGTGACTTAATTATCAGACCAACTAAAGGAAGATAAAGAAGAAAAGGGAAGTGGTATAGATAGTACTGTGTGTGCAGAAGATAGAATAAAATGTCTCCCTTTCCATTTATGTGGGTGTATGCAATGTAACTCATTATTTGTGCAAGAATATTAACTACACACCACAGGCCTTTTCGGTCATTCATGATAGAATCTCTAACACTCTTCTTCAATGCGACCTAACATGTACTGTGCCACTTGTGATTTTGATTTGCTTAGCTAGCTAGCTAGGTACCTACTTTTTAGCTGGGGAGGACCATCATGGTTATGTGTTGTGATAAGGACTAACACTTTTAATTAATTGATTTTTTTTTAATTTTTTTATATCAGTATTAAAATAATAAAAAGAGACGTTAAGAAATATTAATTTAAATTTTTTTCAATTTTTTTTTAAATACGAAATAGCCGCCCTTGTATATCCAAAATACATGAGAACTTGAAAGGGTATTCTCGGTGACAGCTTCGTCATTATTTGCCATACATGTACAGTAGTGTTACAGCAAGAGATCATGTTCATCAGTAAAACAGAGGATTAAACGAACAAGTGCAGGACGGATTCGATTGAGATTTGTATTCATAACTAGTTTTGTAACTACGGATATGGCAAAGCAGAAAGGTAGAAGTTGAGAATACCGTTCCCACTACTCCATATCACAGTGGTTTGTAAAAAAAAAAAAAAAAGGTGGAGATTTATCTGGACAAAGCAAGGTGGATTCAATTGCTTTGGAAAAGTTGGGAACATTGGGTTCTAATTAACATATGGAACCACAGATAAAGACATCAAGGTTAAAGGGTATCCGGCTTAAAATATCATCTCAAAAAGTTATGGAAGATCATGTTTAGTATAGGAGTTAAATTGTGCAATTAAAAATTTCTTAAATTTTATTTTGCTTTCAAATTATGTTTTAGTATTTTTATATTGTTTTAATATGTTAAAATCCGTGTTTCTAGTTCGTATTGAATTATGAAATTTTCTTCTTTTCAGTATTTTTTACAAGGAATCCAGAACATGACAACATATACCACATGTAATATAACACATAAAACTCGACAGAGTTGGCATTCTATACTTTTAAATTATCTTAACTGTAAATAATATAGCCTTCTTTATTTATTTTGAAGGAGGATTGACTGGGACTATACAAATTATTAGTTTAATATATTTTATAATTAATTGATTGATTACACATGATATTATTATATTTATATAAATACATATGTATTATTAATAAATGCTTAATTTATTTTTAATATTCATACAATATTATATTGATAAATCTAGAGTAAAATAAAATTCATATGGTAAAAAATACTTTACAAAGAAAATTATAAAGTTGTTATAATTATGGGATTTATATTGCATCAAATCATTATTTATAAAATGTTCCTGGTCGATACTCTTAAATACTGGACATTCATTACAGCCATAAAAACTTATACATATTATATTCTTTCCTTTATGAAAGTAAATAGTTGTTCTCATAAGTTGAGGTATAAAAGATACCTAAAACTAATATGTAGGTGCTTGTCATAAGACATATATTTTGAACTAATCCGCATGAGAATTCCATATGGAGAGATCACTTATGTCCATGGAAAGGCTCACGTGACGGTTGTGTAATTGATTTTTAGACTCAAGATCATTAAGTTATCTTATATAGAAAATGTTATGCTTTGATCATGTTATATGTTAATTTAATTGAGATAACAAAATGATAGACATTTGATATAACATGAACTATATAAAGGTACTTGAGTGATCAGAAAAGGATTCATAACTCTAGGTAAATTTTAAAAAAAAATATTTCATTTATTCTCAAATAATATTAACTGAGAAATCTCTGTCTAAGATGAATACAAGAGTCCCTTTAGAGTTAGTAAGTTTGTTAATTGCAATATTTGAATTATGGATTAGTTTATGCAAAAACTCTACGTTTAGGATTTTTTACAGTTAAACCATAAAAGGTAATCAAAGATCAAATAGTTAGTGGCTTGATCATACAGTTCATCTAATTTTGAACCATTAAAGATTCCTAGCATAATCGAATTAAAATAGAAGCAGGTACACAGATGCCCTAATTGAATTGGCCATCCGGTGCGGTTCTAACGACCCTAGTTAAAAAATGTGGGGTTGATTGGCTTTGTTAATACAAATATTCTTTAAAAATAAAATCATCCATATTAAAGCACTTAACATGTTTAAGCATATGTCGTTAGTGTGATAAGAAATGGTTATGGCTTTGTAAATCCAATTGTAGGTTTTTCAATGAACATATTATATTTATATATAATATTATAGTGGAAATTTTAATTGATATTTCAACATTAAAATTGAAAAATAATTGAATTGAAAAATTAAGGAAATTAAAGAGAAATAATATATACTATGCTATATAATGAAAAGATAAATGTAATATAAATGACATGTGGTTTACGTTTTCGTATGATTTCTCTTGATAACTAGAAAATAAAATAGAAATAATAAGAATGCAACCACACAGAATAATCACAAAAAAAATTAATTGAAATGAAATTACTAAATATCATATAAACAAACCGAATCCACATGCATAAAAATATATTAATTAACCAAAAAAAGAAAATAACGTTTATATTAAATAAATATCAAGGAACATATACATGCACAACATCAATAAATTAAAGTTTTAGTGTCTTGGTATATAAAATAGGCTTAAAACTAAAAGGGTAGGTTTTTACTAAATTGTTTGTCCATCCATGTACGTAAAATATAAGGAAAATTAAATGGGATGATGAATTTAACAAGATTTTAATGTATACAACAGAAACAACAGAGGGTTTAAAAACAAAAACATAAATGTTTATAAATCGAATATAGTGACAAAACATAGGTCAAATACAAGAAAAATAGTAAATTAATGATATTTTTAACCAGTATTATTTTGTCATGTATTAGAAAATTAACGCATAAAATGCTAGCTTCATATATTCAGGTAAAAATAGGAAAGTTAAATAATTGATACCAGGGTTAAAAAAAAGGAGAAAATATCTTAACTAAAAATTTTGAATTACAATTTTTTTAACATATGTTTACTGTAAATCTTTTTTGCTTAAATCAAATGAAAACTGATCACATCATAAGTTTCGATTTAAGATGCATTTTGAATATATTTTTTTATAAGATGTAAAAGAAAAAGAAAAAGAAAAAAAACATCTCTTACACTTTGTTTGTCAGTAGGGATTGAATGATGGATACGAGGAGAAAAGGATAAGGATCCAATGAGGCATTAATTAGAAGAATCCCTCGAATCCTTTCTCCCTTGTAATTTCAAATAAATTTAATTTGGGTATATTGGCTCTTATCCTTTCATTTCTTTGTAATTTCATTGCTTTCAATTTGGATGGGTTGGCTCTCTTTGTTAGTCAAGCAACTATAAGGATGATAAGTCACCCTCTCCATCCTTCTCCCTCTCCATCCTTCCTGATAAATATAGCTTTACACTCTACTTATCGCGAGGGATTGAGAATGAAGGGTGGGTGTATCCTTCATTTGGTAAGAGAGACGAGGAGGATCCAATGAGAGATTGAGGGATCTTTCCTTTTCCTTTTTAGCCAAACAACTAAAGAGATAGTAAGCCATCCATCTGATCTCTCTTATCAATCCCTCCACTTTACCTAATTTATCCCCCCCATCAAACATAGCCTTAAACAAGATCAGCCCCCATTAACTTAATAATAAAGTTTATGATACTATAATTGTTGAATTATCTAATATATTTCTTTCACAAAAACAGCAACAATTAAGAATTCATATTCGATATGGATAAATAAATATATATTATATATTTCTTAAAATGTTGTATTACCCTTTTATTTTAATTTCAATAAATAAAAAAATATTAAACATCGATTCTACTTTGAAAAACAATGCTATAAAAATTACATGAAATTTGGGTCAAGCATTTTTAATAGGTATGATATCTATTCTTGTTTAAATATATAATGATAATAACTACGACAATAATCAAATAAAATTACAATAATATATTCAAATAACTAAACAATTGATTATACATAAATAATCAAACGATATCAAAATTATTTTCCCCCTGTAATGCAGGGCTATCCTAGTAAGTAGTTAACAAAGTAAACTAATTGATGTAAGAGCAAATCCTAATAGCGTACTATAACCACTGCTATATAATTAGAGTTTTATCTTTATCTGTTTATGTATTAGTTATTAAAGTCATTTGGATGGCTAAGATTATTTTTAAGGGTTTTTTTTTTTTTTAGTTAGGGCTTTGCTTAGTATTTAAGGGTTGCTACAATAAATTACAGGTTTCTTATATTAATTTTGAGAGTTTATAAGGAGATCGAGGGATCCGCATACATGCATGCATGCATATATAACTTACATTATTGTATTTTTATTCTATTTTCTCATAATTAATACCTACAATTTTTTCTTCCTAGAAAATTTATATTCCTTATTTTCTTTATCACTTTCCCTTAAATACTTCCAATTTTTTTCTTGAACTTAGTTTCTTAACTTTTACCTATTATTTGTTTTTGAAGAGTATGATGTGAGTGCAATAGCTAGAAAAAAATAATAACTTAATATTTTTTGGCCAAAAAGTATGTAAAAATATTTTCGGCATGTCTCTAAGCTCATTGATGCCTTAATAATAGTCCATGATGTTCAATGACTTACGGGAAAAAAAATAAAAAAACTAAGTTTTATCTTTCTTTTTTGCCTTGTTTAGTACTAAGAAATAAAGAAAGAAAGAAAGACAGGGAAAAAGCCAAAGTTGTGTGCATTATATATATATATATATATATATAAGAAAAAAAACAAAAAAAAAACTAAGGATTAATTAGGAATATTTTAGGCAAGGTGATAAGAAAATAAGGAATATAAACGTTCTATGGAGAGAGAAATAATAAAAATTAAATAAGAGATAATCAAAATAAAAATACAATACTAATGAAAGTTAAAGTACGAGATATTAGATGATGTCAACTGTTTGATAATAGAGGAATCTACAAATGTAATTTTTTTAGTTTATTTTCTTTTCTTTGATTGCATTTGCTCTCCTCTTTTTTTTTTTTTTCCTGTTTTTTCTAGTTAAATCTTACTTTTTTTCCCTACCTCAAATTGGTACCGAGTCCAAAATCAATCTAATTTTGGTGGTAGTAAGCCAGATGAGCAAGAGTTTCTAGGTTCAGCCATGACTAAAAAATGTTGGAGATGCGAAGGATGAAAAACCAACTCATGCAGAAGTGTTAAATATGCGTGGAAGCCTTAATGGATCGAGATTCTAAAAGATTACACAAACCCTGACACTGAAGAAGGAAGTCATTAGGTTGAAAACTCCTTTCATTAATTCATAATGCTGAAGCCACAAATCGTATGGTGAATAATTAAATAAATGAGTGGAAAAACATTATACTCCGATGAAGAAAGAGAGTCGAAGGGCAACAATCCCAAGAAGATAAATAATTAATGGAGAAAGAGATAGATGTGAATTAAAATTTTACTGTCATGACGTTTATTTTGATGACGAGCACGGTGGAGGCAATAATGATGATTTCATTACAAATCTAGAAGTTGAGAATAAAAGGGTTGTATAGTTCTTTTATATTTTGAGAGTTTTATAAGAAAGTCTCTCTTAATTTTATTCGTGTCTTGTCAAAATATTTTTGCAAAAGCAAACTCAAGTACTGTAAATGTGTGTGTATGGGTGCGCAAGGAGAACTCAAGAGATGACACTGGCCAGATCAAACCTCAGACCAGATAGAACCTCAGGCCAGATATTGAGCCCAGCAAGATAAATTCACAAGATTATGTTTTTGCAACAGCTTAATTATCGAACTCAAGTACTGTAAACGTGTGTGTGTGTGTGTGTGTGTGTGTGTGTGTGTGTGTGTGTGTGGGTGCAAGGATAACTCAAGAGATGACACTGGCCAGATCAAACCTCAGGCCAGATAGAACCTCAGGCCAGATGAGCCCAGCAAGATAAATTCACAGGATTATGTTTTTATTTTAGATTCTGCTATCAGCAAACAAAGGACACAAGGCCTCCCATCAATAGACCGGAGATATATAGAGGCCATGGACTTTTTCTGGTTTCTATCTATTGCATATGAAGTTGTACTCCTGCAACTAACATAGTTTCTAAGAAGTTTCAATTTAATTACAACCTATTTTTTTTAGAAACTTATTGTAGTCCATTTTTTATTTTTTTTGCTATTCAGTCCTTAATTTTGTAGTTTTTTTCTCCTTCTATTTTTATAAATTACAATTTCATTATTATAATAAAAAATATTTTGCAATCAGGTCCTTGCGTGAGTCCTTGCATTATTACTTTTAATCATTTAATTGTTTTCCCGCATGATTTTCTTTTATGGTAGCGGTTATTTTTTTTTCTTGATAGCTTCCATGATTCAAACCATTTTTCATAATTATTACTATTTTTTTTTTGCATATAAAAAAACACATCTCATTTCTTTTATCACTCTAAGAAAACATATTTTTAGTGATTTTTAGCTATTATATTAAATATTTCTTATACCAAGTGAAAATTTTAATCAATACTCAGAATAATTACACTTAAGAACCTATTAATTAATTCGACTACAAAAACATTGCAGTAGATTTTTGTTCTTCAACACTAAATTATCTAATAAATAACTGAAATTCTTTACAACACTGCATATATAGAATAGATCGCTAAATATGCTCACATATTTTATTTCTAAACATAACACAACTTAGCAAAATAGCACATTAATATATAATACTATACAAATAAGAAAGAGAAAAGTAGAACATTAACAACTTAATTATTTCGTTGTTCAACTATTTATATAGTAAGGTTTGAAACAAAAATAATCATCAACAAGTGTTATTCATAGTAAATGTAAATATTCAAATCACCAATGACCAGCTTTGAGATTGATTGTTGAACAAGGAAGCTAGCATGCATGTAGGAAATTAAGGAAAAATACCTCAGTCTTCAACCTTCATTCAAAGTGTTATTATTCATATCCATTGATCTCCGTGTTGTTTTGATCACCAGCAGTAAAGAAAATAACCTACGTACCAGATGGGTATTCTTGGATTAGCATCAGCTTAATTTTTCTTACAAAATAAATATATATTCTCTCTCTCTCTCTCTCTCTCTCTCTCTCTATATATATATATATATATACACACACACACACACACACACACACACATGATATTAGGTCATTCATAGCACTACTTCATATTTTCTATCATTGCAGGTTAGTTATTCATCAGCACATGTTTATGTATTGGGCTAGTAGCTCTCCATGGTTCTAAAGATGGAGATGAAGCCCGCGTCCAAATGAAAGAACAGACAAGGAATTCCCTTAATTACTAGTTGTTTAGAGATTTTCAAAAAACTTTATGAATTTAACAGATCTTTTTAGAGGGTTATAGATTGAACCTATCCAATTTTTGCAATGCTACGGATGTTATTCACTGAATAGTTGGAGTTCATCAAACAATAAATCTAATCTTAATTAATTACAGAGTTATGATACAATCAAGTCCAAACAAATAAAACATTGAATTAATTATTACTCATTTTTGTACTTGCATTTATTTTCTAGTTATTTTCTTAATTAACATTTCAAGAGATGAAATTTTTTTATCTCATCTAAATTATATCATCACATGATTATCTATGATTATTTATATCTTTAGCAAAGCAACTTGATTAAATATTAAGAAAAATGAGATAAATAACTGGATAATAGATATTATTAGTAATATTCTTGTGTTCGGTTTATTTTTTTTTTTTTATGACTCCTTTTCCATATTGGACTGATACTGTAACAATAGAATTAGCTTAGCTGTAGGCATGAAAGAATAAAAACCTAAATTTTAACACATCCTATTGAATCAAATATAAAAATTATAAAACATCACTGAGTTCTTAATAATTATAATTCTTTATTCATAAAATTATAAAATGAATTACATTTTGCAAATATTTTAGGAGGAAGAGCTTCCTTCAATACTGATTGCAAGAGGGAGCTTACTCGCTTACAATTAGAGAGACTAGAGGGAAAGTCCTTCCGAATTATGTCACAATACCAACTTAAGAACCTGTTATTAATTTGGTTATTAACTTTTCGACATTCAAGGCCAGTTTCATTACATTCTAAGAACTTATAATTTTGAAGTAGATTAATCACCCAAAATAAACTTCTATGATTTCCCGCTTAACAGTAGCATGTCTTGCGCTTCCATGTCCTTTGTTTTTAAACGGACACTCTCCTAACTCCCAATCTCCCATGTCCTCTGATTGAAACAGCATTGGTCTTGAACAATGAGAGCAAAACCAAAGTGGACAAACTTAAAAAGCACTTCCGCCTTCTTAGGCCCAAAAGAGAATGACGTCGGTTGTACATTAATGGCAGCGTAGCCGATAGATACAATAAATTGGGCAAAAACTTGAAGATAAGGAACTCCAAAAAAAGATTTTGAACTCAAATCCTAACAATATAGGCCCCTACAGATTTCTATGATGGGCCTGACCTTTGAATTAGTTTAGACTGCTGCTTTTACGAAGCTAGTATTTGACAACTATTTTTGTTTTTTACTTGAAAAATATTAAAATATTATATATATTTTTTTAAAATTTATTTCTAACATCATCATACCAAAATAATCTAAAAATATTAAAAAATACAAACTTTTGACTCTTTTTCTTTTTGCTATTATAGCTGTGGCGCTTTTTTGACATTTTTGATCTCCAAACTTATTTATTTTCAATTTCTTATTTTGTTCTATTCTTGTTTTCTAAGTTTTTACATTTGAACTTTATTTATTTTATATTTTAGCCCTTTAAGTTTGATAAAGAAGAGTAAGGGATTACTAGAAAACAAGATAGGAGAAAGAAAATCATTAATTAACCACGATTCAATTACCGGTAAGTTTGTTTTTAGTGTAAATGAGTTTCATTTTATGAGAGGAGTTTCATTGAGATTTGTTTTCCTCTCATCTTGCAAAAAGAAAAAAAACAGACCGAAGTTGAGAATGAAAAATTTGTTGGCTTGATTTTGTTTTTTGAATCAATTTATTTGCATTTTACGTTGATATATTTGTTATTAATTCTCTAATGGTGTTTTTTAGGTATTTACAAGTAAAAAGAAGTTTGAAAAATGAGTTTTTATGATCCTAAAAGTTGAACCATGATTTCTCAAACACTTTTGACGATCAGAGAAGATTGTAGGTGACGACAAATCATCTAGTATAGTGAATGACTTGTCACTTAAAAAGAAAAGAAAAGAAAAAGACATGTTATCCACTCTATAAAAAACAAAATAAAAAAAACTAATCCTGTTGCCCTAAGTTTTCAAGCCTAGCATGCCTGGGCTCTTTAGCAATTAGTCAAGTTCAATTATGCTTGGTGTTTTGTATTTTTTTATTTTAATTAATATTATATATATATATATTTTTTATTTAGCATGATGTATTTATAGAAATAGAAATCATTTGTGCTTGGTATGAAAAGATAACCTCGAAGATAAAATAAAAAATATTAATTTTTAATTTTAGTATTTAATTGACATCAACAACTCTTTTTTAGTTTATTAGATTATATTATTTTTTTAAATTTATTTCATATCCATAATCAATATCTTTATATTTTTCAATTAAAAAATCATAATGTAATAAAACACATTTAAGACATCGGCATATTCTTTCTCTGTTTCAAAATTATCTTCACATCATACTTACGGTGTAATGTTAAATGGATTCTCAATTTATTTTATCAAATACATACATCTTCTCTTCGATTTATAATTTGTTTATTTTCACGTAAAAAAAATGCATTGACAACTTGACATATTTTATTTTTTAAAAAGAATTGAATTTTAGTGTGACCAAGAGCAGGTTAAATTACTAGTCAATTCTATTTCACCTATGTGTGCATGCTAGTGTTCCTTTTATCTTTTCAGTCCTGCAAATGGAAAAAACTCTGAACCTAGGACCTATGAAAATCTCTTAGAATCTTCAGTTTTGACTATTTGCATCTTAAAAATCTCCAACCCATGCCCCCGTATAACTTCTTTTATCACATCAAGACCAAAAAGGAGCAGTTGAAGTTACATTAAAAAAGAAAAAAACATCTCTTTCCTATCCCAACTCTCTTTAAATTTTCATCCACTGAAGATCCAGAAGTTTCCCAAGACACAAGACACTTAGACAGAGGCATTCAAAAAAAGTGGTGTTAATTAATGGCATACACAAGAATTTTCATTTTGTGCATTCAAGAAAATATAGACCCAGTAATGATCAGTATCTGTGAAAGCCAAAATTAAATTAAGCTGCACAGGTTTGGGTAGTTACCTGGACTATTGTTCGCAGCCGGAGGATTGTCCTGTAATAGCTCTCTCTCCACGATATGAGCTTTACATGTCGAAAATAATGCTGTCAGGATATTGTAATGGAATACAGTTAGCTCAAAACTACACCCACAATTTTAATTTTTTTTTTAATGAATAGAAACCAAATTTTATTAGAAATCGTTAACAGATACATCCAAAAAAACTAATGAAGTCATTAGGATGGTGGACACAAAGTATTAACAGTAGACTCTCAAGACAAAAGGACCCCCATTCAACAACAGGAGAAAAAAACACACACACACACACACACAATACTGTACCCGGATGACAAGAACCATATATAATTCAAGGCAGCAATATACAAGAGAGATAGAACGACTTCCATATCCTCTCCAAACACTCACTGCCGACAGCCAAATTTAGCCAACATTCAAGAGATATCACCATACCATATAATTTCAGCACCACAAGACAACGGACCACAGCGGCAAATATATTGAAATTCCACAACACAAACCACTCAGCATAGCGTGATCAACAGGAAACTTAATTCCCAAGCAGAAACTGTCTACAATGTGTTGTCTGAATTTGGTAGCTGTAGCTCAGCTGGAATGCTTGGAACATTTATCTCACCTTGCAATACAGCACAAGATCCACCCATCAAGGAAAGAAATTGCGGGGCACAACAAGGAACTTGAGAATTAACCAGCATAATCGATCCCAACAGCTACCTCTTCGCAGAGATAACACTGCCAGTACCTCCAAAGCTCAAAAGAACAACTTCAAAAACACAGCTGCAGCAGCTACACCAGATCAAGCCATGAAACTCGAGTAAAAGGCAAGAACACACAAAATCGACTACTAACTGATAGCATCAATAGCAAAAGAATTAAAGCATCATAACGACAAGACTCCTCTGAAACCTCATTGATCAGGCCACCCATCAAAATACAGCTAAAGAACAACAACAGTCTCACCCATCAAACTACAAATTAACATTCCTTATTAGCTTTCACTTCCTTCAAAAGGAAAACAAAAGGAAGGAAAATGAAAGACATTGAGTGACGAAACAACCAAGTTATGCAAATATATTGTGACAGTAGAAAACGAATTTTGCCTAAAGATATTATATGATGACATGTGCTAGGACTGAACACCTCAAAGCAAGAATGTAGCGAAATCATACGTAACACATAAGAGAGACAATCTGATAAGCAATGTCAATTCATAGTATCCAAGGTTAATTTCACTAACTAAACTTAAATTCTGCAAATTCTTCATCTTATTCTGTTCACGCATGGTCCGCCTCAAGTAAAGATGAAGACAAAATCCCAGAAAGAGAGAACAAAACAAAAACAAAGAAAGAAAGTAGACAAAAAAGACAAAAAAACCAGCGTCAAGAAATCCCATCAGTCATTATATATATTGGCTACGCTGTTCACTTAACTATACCGAAGAAGCTACTCGTACTAGACTACTAGTATGCTAGCAAATTGAACATGTAAAATGAAATAGGAAAAGCAGTGTCATAGTAACACAGACACACAGGAAATGTAATATAGGATTTAGAAAATGTTAGTTACCTAACCTTTCCTAGGCGAGTAAACTGTGCATTTAGTCTCTCTAGTTTTTCAAATTGAATTAAATAGTCCCTCTAGTTTAAAAAATAAATTAATAGTTCTTATATTTTCTATTTTTTTTAAGAAATAGATAATATGAAAAGATTGGTTAAAAGAATAAGAATTTTTAAAAAACAAAGTATCATTAAATTAAATATATCAATACTCACTACCAAAAAATTGATAAATGGCAACGAAAAAGCTGACAAAATTTATTTTGTCAGTAATTTTTGACATAAACAATGACAAAAAAAAATAAAATTGGTGATTATTAATGGAATGTAAAAAATAAAAAAATAATAAACATTTCATCAACGACTTCATAGAAAATTTGACACAAAATTTGACACGTAAATATTTTTCATCAATGAAATACACACTTTCTTTGTCTTCTTCTTGCCCATAAAAAAGCAGCCCCCTCCCTTATTTTCTCACAAATCCAGTCATCTCAAGTTGCTAGCGTTAACCTAAATCTATCAATAATGTAACATCTCTTTCTTGGTTCAATTTCTGTGAAGCTTCATTATATTAAGTAAGCAAACCTACTCATTTTCTTTGTAACCAATTTATATTTTGGGTTAATTTATTGAATTGTTTTTGTACTATTTATAGTTTGACTGTATATTTAAGTGTTTTGCAAAAACATTTATAGACAATGTTGTTGTATTAATGTATGATTTGTTTGAGATTTTGGAAAAATTGATTTTATTTGTCATTTGATGAAATTGAGTTTGATTTTGTAATTTAAGTGTGTTATAATTGAAGAAATGATGAGTTATTTAATGAGTATCAATTACATTTTATCAATTATATTGTCATGTTGGAAATGTGAGGAAATTTAAGGAAAATGATTTTTTTGAATTGATAATAATTGTTGTAACCCATTTTTGGGTCCCCACACAAAAATAAAAATAAATATATAAATATATAGCTGAAAGAAATTAGAAAAATAATAGGAGGTTGGAGCGCTCAGAAAAGGATCAGAAAAATTGATTAAGGAGGTTCAAAAATACAAGGATTGAAATTTTTTACAGTATATACTTGAATGATGAGAGCCCTGTTGGAAAAGAAAATTCAATTTGAGGTGAAAAGTCCAGAATTAGATGTTTATGAACTCAATTGGATTTTATTGAAGGTTTAATTGAATTTATAAAGGGTTTGATTGCGAGAAAAATTAATTTTTAAGTCAATTTGGGCTTTAATTGGAAGAAATTAAAGTTCTGGGGTCAAATTATAATTTTTAAGAGTTGATTTGGTCAAATCAGGGGCTTAATTGCATAAATATTGAAGTTTGATGGTCAATTAGAGACTTAATTGAAGAGATCCGAAACCAAGGACCAAACTGGAAAAGGCGCGTAAATAGAGGGGCTTTAATTAACCAAATCATGGGCTAAATTGAAGAAATTGAAAGTTTATTGATCAATTGAGGGTCAAATTGCGTAAATCAGAGACCAAAAATGAAAGTGAAAAAGGCGGTCAACGATAAGGGTGACGATTGAAGTTGGCAGGGATGCAATTGAAATGAACAAAAGATAAATTAAGGACTGATTTGGAAGTTGACGTGTTGGCGCCATATTTAAATGAAACAACGTGTTTTGTCCAAAACAATGTCGTTTCATACTTTTCAAAAAAAAAAAACAAATAAGCAAAACAATGTCGTTTGGGCGACACTGTTCCTTTTTCTTCTTCCCCTGGACGTGCAGCAGGGGAAGATAAAAATTGTCGTCTTTCTCATTTATTTCCTTCTCACATGCTTCTGCCAAAACTCAAAACCCCATACACGCCCCCTCATGATGAGAAACCGGCGGAGTCGTGCCCTGCAAGCCGCGCCCACCAACCAACCCGGTGCTGCCCTGCGCCCCATGCATAGCAATAAAGAGCCCCCGCTCCCTTGGCCCTATAAATAGAGACTCAACGCCAGTACGCAGAGTGGGGAAAAAGAAAAAAAGAGGAAACGAAGAGAAGAGAAAGAAAAGAACAAAAAGGAAAGGGACCCAAAAAAGAAAGAAAACGGGGAAAGCCGTAAATAGGGGAGAGAGAGATAAAGGAGAGGGATTGTGAGGGTTAGAGGAAAAGGAAAATGAACCGAAAGGGAGAGAGAACAGATCGAGAGGGACTGTGAGAGATAAAGGAGAGGGGTCGTGAGAACTAAGGAAAAACGACACTGACACAGGAAGAGGAACAAGATTTGAAAAAAACACATCTAAACAAGAACAAAAGGAAAAGGAAACGTATCAGAAGAAGAGGAAAGAAAACAGAGGAGAAGGGAAGAGCAGGAGCCTCTTTCTCCATCGCTTGAAACAGTAACATCGCTGTTTGGAGCCGCCGTCCGTGAGCAACGACACCGCCACCGACCTCCACCACAGCACGGCCAGCGAAGCAGTTCGACCAGCAAGGCACCGCCTCTTTCGTGCCAGGTAAACTCTTCTTCCCCCTCATTTATTTTGTTGCCTACGTTTCCTCCTGCATGCAGAACGATGTTCTGCATGCAGGAGGATGGGGGAAAATAATTCCCCTCATTGGTTTTTGTTGTTACTGGGCCAGGTTGGTTCTGGCCCAGCACTGTGGGTTTCCTTCTCTGGACCAGGCTGGTTCTAGCCCAGCCCTGATGTTTTGTCGGCCAGACTGATTCTGGCCCAGCCCTGCTGTCTGGGCCGGGTCTGGCCCCGACTAAAAAAAAGAAAGAGAACTGTTGGGCCAAGATCAGCCCAACCCTTTTAGGGTTGAGTTCAACCCAGTTATTTGGGTCGGCCCAGCCCACCCCACCCCACCTAATATTATATATTATATATTATACTGTTTTTGTATTATATATATATATAATTAAAAAATTTCTGAAAAATCCTTAAAAAAATTGTTGATTTTCCTGCATATTTTAATCAAAATTATTTAATATTGGTTTGTATTTTTATAATGTAAAGATACAAATCCAGTATTAAAATACCTGGTTTTCGTCAAGATATCAAAAAATATACATATATAAAAAATGTTTTGTTTTCATGCATACGACATAGTCTCTCCAATATATATATATATATATATATATATATATATATATATATATATATATAATAAAATAATATTTTCATACAACAAAGAAAATTTTAAAAAATATATGTATTAGCATGTATTTTGGCTTTAATAACCAATTTGAAAGCTCTCTTGGTAGTACACAACTCTTTCAAGAATTTGGCATACTTGGGAATTTGCTTGATAGCATTAAGCAAAGGAATGTTGAGTTCTACTTTCTTGAAAACCTTTAAAATCTCTTTTTCTTTGTCATCTTTCTTTGACCTAGAAAAACTCACAGGAAAGGGTGGAATTGTTTTAAAACTAGAATTCATTGAGTGAGGAGTTTACCTTTGGAGTGTTGATTGATGTTTCAGTTTGCGGAGGAGGAGGATGTTCCTTCTTTGAACTCAATTCAGTTTCTATCTCTTCTTCTTTCTCCATCTCAATTTGATTCGACCTTTTCTCTTCAAATTCTTTCCCACTTCGTAGCATGATCGCACTAACATTCTCTATTAGATTCAATGCTTGGGAGGGTAATTTTCCATTCATCTGTGCTTCCAATTTCCCCACACTTGAAGCTACTTGCCCCATTTGCTTCTCCAAGTTGTGAATACGTGACCTTGTTTCCTGTTGAAAAGACATGACATTTTGTTGCAAGGTCACAGTGTTAGAAGCCAAAGTTTTCATCATCTCATGAAGATCATCACTGGATGACGACCCCATAACATTGGAGTTTGTGAATGGAGGGGGTTGTCTTGCTTGATAATTCTGTTGGGATTGAAATCCATGGGGATGGAACTGTCGGCCTTGATTGCCTTGTTGAGGTGGGTTCCCATAGCATAAGTTTGGATGATCTCTCCATCCAGGATTGTACGTGTTGGAAAAGGGATTATATTTGCGCTGGGGTTGTCCGTTGAATCCTCCATCAATTGAATGAACCTGTTCAATTTAATCTTCTTGCATTGTTGGGCACATATCTAAGGTATGTCCTTGTAAGGAACATATGATACAAACTTTCACATGCTGTACATTTCCACAAGCCAAAAAAACACACAAGAGAAGTAAGATCATTAACTTTATTTTCAAGATTAGAAATACTTACCTCATTTACTCGTTTGTTTGCGAAGTTTCCACGCGTGCCAAATTGTTTCGAGTTGGCTGCCATATTTGAGATCAATTGGCGTGAGCCTCGGGTGTCTTATCTACCAATGCCCCTCCACTTGTCGCATCAATGATACTACGGTTAGTAGGCATCAATCCTTCATAGAAATATTAAATGAGCAGTTGATCGGGTATCTGATGGTGAGGGCATTGAATGCACAGGTTCTCAAATCTTTCCCAATACTTGGAAAGTGTCTCTCCATGAGATTGTCGAATCCCACATATTTCTTTCCTTATGTTGGCAACTCGAGATGCTGGGAAATACTTTTCAAGGAAAATCTTCTTCATGGCATTCCAAGTTCTAATGGAACCTGGGAGAATAGAGAAAAATCATGCCTTTGCTGCCCTTTTTAAAGAGAAAGGGAAAGCTTTCAACTTAACCTGTTCTTCGTCAACTTCATTCAGTTTCATGCCAACACAAACCATGTGGAACTCCTTGAGATGAGTATGAGGATCTTCACCTGCAAGACCATTGAATGTTGGTACCAAATGTATAAAACCAGATTTGAGCTCGAAGTTTACATTATTGTCGATGTTGATGCGCAATGGTTGATTTTCCACGTCAGAAGCAGCAAGCTCCTTGAGTGTTTGTTGTCGTTCAACAACCATGTTGTTAACGCGAGCTTCCTTTCGTAACCTGTATAAAGTGTTTTCTATTTCGAGATCCACCTGCACTTGACTCTAGTTAGTAGAATAGGTTACATGCATAAATCATCAAGAAAACTCAAAAGAAACCAGCCACACAAGAGATCGAAAACAAAGCAAATTGTTCGAAAATCCTACGCTAGAAAACTAAAACTGCCTAAAAACCCTAGAAAACAGTAAAATTTGGCCTCGATAGGATAGGGCTAGTGGCAACCACTAGGCCTGTTCAGAACGTCGTTTACTTTCAAGAAATAAAAGGTTGATACCTAATTCCACCAAAAAATCTATTTTGAATAGTACCGCTGTCGTAAATGAACAGTACTGCATCAAGAAAAACAAATATGTTTCTCTTTTTTTTTCTTCAGAAAAATAAATAACAATCATAACAAATAAAGATAATAGAACAAGAATCAACTAAAATTACTTCCCTGACAACGGCGCTGAAATTTGTTGCGATGTCGCGGTCGCACAAATTAATTACCCTTGCTTCAAACACAACACACAAGAGTATAGAGCAAGCAAGGGGTCAATCTCACGAGGAAGGTTCAAGTCAGATTTTTATGCTAGATGATATGCAATTTGGGGGGGTTTGGACGTTATCTAGGTTAAAGCAAAAGAAAACAGAAAACTATCAAACAAAATTTAATAAAATCAGAAAATTATCAAGAGAACAAACCTTGATTGCAAGCACACATCCACCTATGGAAATCAGAACTGATCATGGAAACAAAACATCAATTTATATTCTGAATATTTATCTCTTCTTAACATTAGTTAGTTGACGGATCCACCGTATGACTAACTCTAATCATCAAACAACCACAGTATCCGCACTACTAATTTAATTTAATGGCAGCCTTAAGAACTAGATAAGTTGATTAATCAAGAAAACATAACTATTCGCAGTCTATGTTTGATTTGATTGAATGTTCTCCCTAAGATTAATAATGTAGATCTGTCACAATTATTAAACTCAGTTGCTTCACAAGTTCATATACCACAACTCCGGTTTTGATATCAAACTTAACAATAGATATCAAACTTGACGGATATTTTATCTCATATGGTGCTAGATCTTGGCCCTTGATTTGACCTGAAAGGATCCCAACCATTGGTTCAAAGTTGTTATCATGGGTTGTTAGATTTGTTGTAGGAAAGGGCTGGTCATCTTTGCCACTTCGAGGCGGTGTCACAACCATTGTGACATCAATCAGCTAGAATATACCACACTAGGGTCTAGTTAGATGTCAGACCATCGGTTGCATGCAAGTTTCGTCAAATTTGATAGAGAGATGAAACATTAAATGTCTTAGGAAGGAGGCTACTCGAGCAACTTTTCGATGAAAATCTGAAGAAAAAGATGAACAGTTAACCCAAAACGGCGCCGTTTTGGTAAAGTTCATTTTAATCCTTCAATTTATAATTTCTCTTAATTACACCCTTGATTGATTTTGTTCAATTTTGGCTCTGACAAACTTCAATTTCAGCCCTGGATTTCAGTGTTTTTTCCTTTTGGTCATTGGTTTTGGATTTCTTCAATTTAACCCCTAATTGACCATTAAACTTTCACATCTCTTCAATTTCACCCTTGATTTCAGCCAATTAGGTCCCCAGAGTTCGGGGTCTTTTTCAAAATGATTTTTGACTGTGAATTTCTTTAATTTAGCCCTTAATTAACTCCAAAACTTTGATTTTCTTGCAATTTTACCATTGATTTCAATCAATTGACTTGGTAAAAATTAAGTTTGGTCTTCTAAAATTTCAATCTTCTTAATTAAGCTCAATTTAGGCTTCCAAACTTATTTAAGCCCCTAATAAAATTACTTTGACCAATTTAAAGTATAATTAAGTCCTTGCACCTAATTAAGTCCTTTAATTATATCAAAATTAATTCTTAAACATAATTAAACTTTAATTTGTCTCATGATTAAATCAAATTAACCTATTAAAAATCTAATTATGTTCTTAGTCCTTGCACCTAATTAATTAATATGCTGATTCGACCAATAATGATTTAATTTTTCCCTTGAATCTGCATTGTCTCTTTAGTTTTGGGTATAATGGGATACAATTATTTTCCTGATTCCATCTAAAATTCTAGTTTGAGTTTTTTTCTACATTTGAAATCCTCCCAGCTTGCTTTTACCAAAATACCAGTCTTTACTTTATTTTTTTATTTGAAAAGAAAAAAGATGAATTTGGGGAATAACCCAGAAATGAGTTATGATAGTTGCCCCCTCCCCTTTACAATGCTTACGATAGAAAGTCTCGCAAGAGACTTTAGGTAGTAAACTTTGTAAAAAAGAAAAAAGAATGGTGATAATGGATTCACCATGTTGCTATCCAATTTTTGACCCATATTTTAATAAATTTTCAGAAACAAAATCCAAAAATAGCAAAAAACAATGAAAATCCAAAAATTAATTTTTTTTAATGTATTTGCATAATTTTTTAGCATTTTTAGCATCATCTCAAAAGAATTTAAATTTTCAAAGATCTTTGGAATGCGTTCGACTTTTAACGCGTCATTTTTAAAAATCATTGATTTTCCTTATTGAGTCGATGTTAATATTGCTGATTTTAAAAAAAAATACAAAAAATTAAGAAAAATCAAAATTTACAAAAAAGAAGAAGTTGAGGGACCAAGTTTGAGACCTAGTAACATTTTTGCCTATTAATAGTAGCCTTCAACACACACAAAAGAGGGGGGCAATTTTGCACATTTAGAGAAAAACATAAAAAACCCTAACCCTAAAATCCATCTCTACCCAACCAGCCGCCCCCCACCTATCCTGCAGCCGCACCCCTCTGCTTGAATTTTCTCCCCCAAACAGCAGCCCCCCTGGCCATCTCTCTTCCCTCACACCACCGAAGCCAGCCAATAAAAAAGGTCGCCGTCCCCATTCATTTCCCCCCTCAGACTGACCTTCATTGTTTCCCTATTTCCTTTCACCCTCAGCACCAGCATCTCCTCTCATCGCCGAACACAGCAACGCCGCCTCCAAGCCACAACCGCCAGCCCCATCTAAGGCCCCTGCTCCCAGCACTTTCCCTTTTTTTCTTGCTCTCTCGGCTAGCCGCCGTTCTTCCCTCTCTCAGCCAACCCAGCTTCAACAGTGCCCACAGACCAGCCTCTAGTAGCACACCACAGAGCCATCACCCGCGCTTCCCTCGACCCGCTCTCCTTTGCATAGATCGGCCACCAGTAGCTGCACCGTCGTCAATAGAAACCCATTCGCCAGGCGGCTTCCTGAAACAGAGAAGAAGGCGAAACCAAGAGAAAAGCAAATCCAAAATGGAAACAAACAAATCCGTGAACAAGAAAGACAAAAACTAAAATCAACTGCTTGCTGTGTTTTTGGTTGTTTTGCAGGTCATCGTCGGTGTAAAGAGACAGAGAAGAGGAAGACGTTCTCGATCCACTAGTTTTGTTGCCTTTATCGGCGGCGGCGCGTGAACTCAGGCGCCGCCAGTGGCAGTGGCGCATGGAGAAACGCGCCGCCAATGTTCCAGCAGTGGTTAATCCTTCTAAAAATGTTTGAAGTGAGAGATCAAAAACACATTTAAAGGAAAAATGGATAAGACTAAAAAGCACACTATCTAAAGGATAAGAGCTAGAAAGTGCACTCAAAAGAAAAGGAGATAGGGATTTTTTTTCAAAGTAGTCTTATTATAATAGGCGACCATCCAGGTGAAAAATATAAAAATTTTTAAGTGGTGAAAAATGCAAAGATTTTTCAAAGTAGTGGAAAATGAAAGATTTTCAAAGTGGTCTATTGTAATGGGCGACCGACCTAGGTGAAAAAATACAAAGATCTTCCAAAGTTGTTTTGTTGTAATGAGTGACCTACCTAAATGAAAAATATGAACTACCTAGCGAAAGAATTTGGTTAGAGATGTCTTGAAGGGACGATAAGATAGGGCTTGAAGGCGTACTATTTAGAAGATGAGAGCTCAAAAGAGCGCTCATAGGGAAAGAGATAGGGTTTGAAGGTGTACTATCTGAGAAGCAAGGGCTCAAAGGTGCCCTCGAAATGAGGTAAGGTTAAAAAACGCACTATCAGAAAGATGAGAGCTCAAAGATGCACTCAAAAGGAGAAATATATGGTTAGAAAATGCATTATCTGGAGGACGACGACTCAAAACAACACTCGAAAGGAGAAAGATAAGGTTAAAAATACATTATCTAGAGAACAAAGGTTCAAAGGTGCACTCAAAAGGAGATTTGATGGTAAGACATCAATTCATCAAAGATGCATTATGATCAATATACATGCATACTTACCTAAGAAATATAAGTCCTCTTTCTTCAAGGATTTTTTTTCCTTAAAAGTTTGAGTCTCTATAGTAAGGTTCGATGGCTTTTTCAATCTTGTTTACCTAAGCCACATCTTATGATCTTGACCTATGAAAAATGCATGATATCAGCTCTACCCTACACCTTTTGTTTTCTTGGAAAGGGAATTATAGAGTCAGTCCTATTATGTTAATTAAATTGATTGCCCCCCAGCGTAATTATGCCCCCAAATGTTTCATTTTAGTTTTTTTTAGGGATGAGGCTATGTGAAAAAAGATTTGCTTATTTATAAAAATTTGTTTTCATAGAGAATTTTTGGAATTTCAAAGCTATTCCAAACATAAAAACCATTCAGATTGTTTGTCTTTGATTAGAAAAGGGGCTCGATTGGGCATGTAACATGGGCTTTGGCTATTGGCTACGAAGAAAAAAGATATTTGTAGACTCGAAAGGTGTTTGAGGGATTTCAAGACTAAGGATCATAATGCTTGTTTCCAAACTTTTTGTCCTTTAAATTGATTTATAAACCTTGCAAAATGGTCCATCGTGCCCTAGTATCGGGCTTGGGCTTTTTCTATTTCTTTTTTCATTTGGTTTTAAGCATCATTATATTAGTTATTTTTGTGGAATGCTAAAAATTTTTAGACCCTTTGGATTCTTTTATGCCCCCATCTTTGTTTGGGCACCTTTAATCATTTAGGGTTTTTTTGTTTTTCTCGCATTTGCCCATTTAGTGTGGGGTGTGATCCTAGCCAAAGTTATTTTTCAAGAAAAATGCATTAGGCTCAAATGGACTATCAAAGATGGTATTTTCTCATTTCAAATACATGTATTTAGAATTAGTAAATTTTGTTTTCTTTTATGTGAATATGCAAAATAGTTTCTCATTATTCATTCAACTAAAAGTTAGCTTTGAAGTCATCTTATGGTGTTTGGGTTTCTCATCAGGTTTTTCTATGAGTATGGTCACATTTCTAAGATATCACTTGATTTTATTTGGTTTTTCTCTTCAGCTAAAAATTAACTTGTATGTTAGAACAAACACCAATTTGATTTTTATTTTTGTACTAAAACATTGATTTTCCAAAAACCTTTGAGAAAACATGAGATCATGCATAGTTTTTTAGGAAAAGGGACACACACTAAAGAATTCTTGTGAGTAAAGAGTGTGCTCGTGTAGATATGTTATTTTCATGAAACAATAAGGCATATCATGAATACAAAAAAACACGTGATCTTATTGGAAAGGAAAGCACATTTGATAGAGAAAGTCTTATGGCATTATGAGCCAGATTGCTGACAAGACTAAAACAGGTTGGAACATGATAGTATCAAAATAATTCTACAAGCATGATCAGACAGAGGTAATTATTTTAAACATACTAGGAGCATACTCTATTTTCCAACTATAATACTCTTGCAGGGATTTCATTGACGGTGTAGACATAAATCTACATAAATCTACTGTAGAACTTCGTCTTTTATGAACACCTCTTTAAATCTGAGTCCCTCAAGAATTTATGCTACCTTCTTCACACCCTACTCTTACCATCAACACTTTTAAATTTCTCGGGCGTTTCACCTCTAGTGCATCCATTTCCTGAAGCATGATTGGGTAAAAGATTCATACGAAACCTGCAAACCTTCTTCACACCTCAAGAATTTCTTTCATGATTGGGATAAATTGCTGAAATAAAAACTTAGATATCTGTTTAGATGCTTCAGAACGTAATTTGATCTCGTTTCTTCACGAAACCTGTTTGCTAACAGAGTTTAGTTGTCATCTTTGAAAAATCATATATCCCTTATATGACATCGTTTTTTGTGTAAATTTGGAGCGTTTATATACCTTTGAGTCAGGAATCCAAAACAATTAATTTCACATCAATTGGACTTCTGTAGCTCCAGATATTCAAGTTGGAATGACCGAAGGTCAATTCTGGCAGATTGTGATATTTGACTTTGAAGGCTGCAATTTCCATGCTCTTCCTTATTTTATTTTCTTGCCTTAGATGTCCAGAAAGGTATGGATGTTAGCTTTTTAATTCCATTGGAATCACTTTATTTCAACTTCTAGAGCTCACGCTTTGCACAAAACATCGACTAAAGGTCAAATCTGTCAATTATCTCCAATTTACTCTTTTTTACATCTTTCATCCAAAAGTACCTTCAAAACATAAAACAAAAAATATCAAGGCATTTTATATATAAAACATAGGCAAAAAACTAGTTAAATGTGGGTGAAACTATCGAATAATATGGTTGCGTCAGTCGCCACCTAGTATTTGATCATTAGGAACCTTAAACTGATCTCAAAGATTGGGCATGGGGACTAGTTGCATAAAAGAAAGATATTAGCACTCCAAATACGCCCTACCTGAGGTAAGCTGTTTTGTTTAATTGTTTGATATATACTAAAGGGGTATTGTATTTTCTAATTGTTGGTTTGTTTAAGGTTGAAGACAAGTCCTCCTCGGTAAGAAGAACCTTATCTTATTGGGTAAAATCTAATTGTTCTAATGTTAACAAAAAGAATAATTAACTCTTATTTAATATTAGGAATATGTCTTATATATAAGTTTATAATCCGAGATATTAAAAGAAAACAATATAATTTTTTTTGTATTTTTGAAATATTGGCTTAGTTCTCATGGCTTTAATAAACTGATTATTAAAGCAAAAAATGCATGTTAACAATCTTCTTCTTCCACTGCCTTTGCGCGTCGAGGGGAAGAAGATGGCAAACAGTGTCATCAAAACAACATTGTTTGCTCCTTTTTTTTTTTCTAGTGAATAATGCATGAAACAATGTCATTTCATTTAAAAGAAAATGACGCCAAAAACATGTCAAATTCCAAATTAGTCCTTAATTTTTTATTTGTTCAATCAAGTCCTTAATTGGAATTTTGATTTTAAGAGTCAATTCAATTGCATTCCTGAAATATTCAATCGTCAGCCCTCAAGTTGGACGCCTATCTCACTTTAGTCATTTGTTTTGAATTAGTGTATTTTGACCCTCAATTAATTAACAAACTTCCAATTTCTTCAATTTAGCCCCTGACTTGGTCAATTTCAGTACATCTATTTACGTGTCTTTTTTAGTTTGGTCTTTGGTTTCAGATTTCTTCAATCAAGTCCTTAATTACCCATCAAACTTCAATATTTATGCAATTAAGCCTATGATTTGACCAAATCAAGTCTTTAAAATTATAGTTTGACCTTAAATTTTAATTTCTTCTAATTAAAACTCAAATTGACTTAAAAATCAATTTTTCTTACAATCAAACCCTCCACAAATTCAATTAAACCTTCAATAAAATTTAATCAAATCCTTAAACATTTGATTTTGGATTTGTCTTCCTCAGAATTGAATTTTCTTTGTCAATAGAACCTTCATCAATCAAAAATATACTATCAAATTTCAATCTTTGTATTTTTGAACTTCCTCAACCAATGTTTTGCCATTTTCTGGGTGCTTCGACATCCTCTTCTCACTGCTATTATTTTTTGTTTTCTTCCAACAATTTTTTTTTTCTCTTTTTTGTTTGGGGACCCAAAAATAGGTAACGATAAAAGCTCCCTCTTTACAATACTTATGGAGCAAAGACTTGTTAAGTACTTTACATAGTAGGTTTGTAAAGATAAACAAATGTTCTTCTGAAGCTGATCTTCTTAAATTTTTTAGCTCGCCTGAAATTCTGTCTTAGTTGGGTTAACCTAAAATCACATCTATCGATTCTCTTTAACTAGAACCTAAAAAATATTTTTCCTTATGGCATGGTTTGAATTTTCTTCTTTCTTTTGAGAATTTCCTAATGGTAGGGATCTTCTCACTTTTGTTCCAATGTTAAGATAATGTTGATGGCTTGGTCAATTTAAGATTCCATTTGACAATCTCCTTTTACCAAAACTAAAAAAATCTATGTACGGTTGGGTTAACCTGAGATCTCATTTAGCGATCCCCTTGAACCATAACCAAACTCTATATGTAGCTTGGTCAACCTGAAATTCCATATGAAAATTTCTTTTAACCAAAGTTAAAATCTATGTGTGGTTGGGTTAACCTACGATCCCTCTAGCGACACCCTTTAACCAAAACCAAATTTGATGTGTAGCTCAATGAACCTGAAATCCCATCTAACAATTTCCTTTAACCAAAGCTAAAATCTATGTATGGTTGATTTAACCTATGATCTCATCTGGTAACCCCCTTTAATCAGAATCAAAGTCGGTATGTGACTCAGTTAACCTAAAATCCCATCTGCAATTATCTTTAATCAAAACTAAAATTTATGTGTGGTTGAGTTAACCTGAGATTTCATCTTATGACTCCTTTTAACTACAGCCAAATAATATGTTCTTCTTAGAGCTCTTAGTTGTCAATTGCAACTAGAGAGAGAATCTAGAGAGAGATGTTATCCTTCTTTTTAAAGTTTTCTCCTCGCGATGGTAACATGCAACTACTAAATCTTCGGTTGAAGCCTCTTTCTTCGTTGGCCACCTCTGGCCCTCTTTACATGGCCACCAATTGAAAGAAATTAGTGTCTCACTCCTCTTTAATTTAGTAGAAACGAAGCCATGAGGAATCTCTGTACGATCTACCTTACATGACGACTATGCCTTTGGCATATCAAGCTCTCTTTGTCCCAGATCCCCGAACCCTCAAGCAGTATGCAAGTCTCCTCGGCTTTGCAGAGGAAAAGGCTGATCGGTCTAGGGTTGTGCGTGTCCCACTTAAAATGTTCTGGTGGCAGATCGTTCAGATGACGACCATGTGGATGATGCCCTTTCCACCTTAAAGGATGCATTTGACGGCAGTTCGTCCAAGACCCCTGCCCTTGCCATGGTTCCGCCACTACTTGCATCAGGTATCTTCTCTAAATCTGTTGTAGGGATGTGGAGGGACTGGTCTTCCAAATCTGGAAGTGGTAGGAACTATCCTACCCCTCATTAGTGCTTTTTGTCGCTGTTTAGTTGAAGGGCTAACAAGGCCCTGAAACAACATGAGGTGGTATACCTCATGATTGGTCCGTTGGTCTCTTTGTTATTGTTCTATTGTCGTGGCCTGCTTTTTAGTAGTTTGTTATGTTTGTCTTCTGTTGCTACCTGCAATGTTGGTCTTCTTGAGCTAATGATGTAGGTGTTGGTCTTCTCTGCTTATTTAGTTGCTATTTTTGTTTGGCTTCTGTATGATACTCTTTGGTTGTGTTTTGTTAAGCGACTAGAAAGGATGGGTTCATAGGGCTATTATACCTTATCTCTCAGATGCTGGTGGTTACTACTACTGATTGTAGTGGTTGTTGGTGAGTAGAGGTTGCTATTGCCATGCCCTACTTGGCTTAGCTCTGTTAAATTTCAGTTTGGTGAAGGTTATCTCCTTGTGTTTGTTGTTTGTTGCTGGGTTTTATTTAGTTGAGGCTTGTTTGTTGTGGTTGTGCTGGCCTTATTGCTCATGGGATTGTTTTTGTCTCCAGATGCATGTCCCTGTTAGATATGTTAATTGTGGCTGCTACCGATCCTCTATGTTGCTGCTCCATGCAGTTTTGTTTGCTCAGCTTCATGTTCTGGGTATGTTGTGAGGGTGTGCCGGGATTAAAGAAATGCCAAGCTTTATTTTCTAGGATTTCTACTTCATGCAGTAGAGTTTGATGCTCTGGTTGCTGCTGGTTTTGTGCTCAATTCCTTGAAGCTGGCTTCTGGGTATTCTGGTTACTTTGTCTAATCAGTTTGGTCTACTGTTTTCAGCTTGATGTCTGCAGGCTGGTTTCTAGTTATTGGTCCATTGTTGTTTGTCTGCTGAGTTGCAGGTTCATGGATGCTTGCCTCTCAGTTAGGAACTTTGTTGTTGTCTACTGGCCTTGCTATGTCTAGTAGTGACCTGGTCATGAGCTGATCTTTTGTGTTGCTGCATTAGGTGTTGTGCCTGTTGTTTCTTGCTTTTGCTGCTTATGGGTTATCACCTAGTGACATTTCTGTCATTGGTTTGTTAATGGTAGTCGGTGTTGATGGGTGCTGCTTTTGCCCTTGGCTGTCCAGTCTCCCTTGTTGTGTTGAATGCTCTGCTTCCTGCTGGAGCTCCTGCATGCTGTAATGTATGATGTTGTAGGGCTGTATGGCACGTTGTTGTGCATCCTCTACTATTGTGATCACGATTGCTGATCCTCTAGGTCATTCAGTTATCCTCTTTATGGAAATTGACTTTGTCTACTTTGGTGGGCAGTGCTGCATTGCTGTTCAGTTTTGTTTTGCTATTCCAGCTTTGGCCTGATGCCTTTGTTCACGAAGCATGACAACCCTTTGGTCTTATTGGTTGTAAATCTGATTAGTTTATTTTTGGAGCTTGTTCCCTTATGTTCGTTTGATTGTACATGCTTGTATATTCTAACTTGCTGGTGTCCAGTTTAGTTTCATTTTGATCTATAAAATTTCTTACATTTGATCCAAAAAATAAAAAAGAATGTATTCCTCCTGATGACAAGGTTTGAGCTTTCTTCTTTCTTTTAAGAATTTCCTAATGGTAAGATTCTTTTCACTTTTCTTCTTAATGATAAGGTTTGATGATGATGATGAATTTTTTTTTTTCGTGATTGCAGGATTGACATGTCCTTCCTGATTGTAGTGTTGACACTTGTCATTCCTAATGACTACATTTAACTGGATTTTATAATGACAAGGTTAAAACTTGGTGCTTTTTGATTGCAGGGTTGACCAGATAATTCCCGATTGTAGGATTTTGAAAACTCGGTGCTTCCTGATTGTAGGATTGACCTGAAAACTCTTCCTAATGACATGGTTGATCTTCTCATTTCCTTGAGAAATTGTTAATGGTAGGGCTTATCTCATCTTCTTTATGGCAGGCTTTTCTTGTTTTTCCTAGTGACAGGGTTTGAACTTTATTTTTCTTTGAGAATTTCCTAATAGTAGGGTTCTTCTTATTTTTCTTCTTGATTGTAAGGATTTCAGGTGGTAAGGTTGACCTCGTAATTCTCGATCTGAGGTTTTGAGAACCCGATGTTTTCTGATTGCAAGTTTGACCTGAAGACTTTTCCAGCTGATAGGGTTGATCTTCTCATTTCTTTCAGATTTTTCTAATGGTAGGGTTAATCTCATCTTCTTCCCATTTCAGGGTCAAAACCGTGATTCTTTATTATTGTTAACTTAATGATTATTTCTTTGTCCACAATCTTGCTAGACTTCATTGAGGTTTTTTCCTGTAACAATTCAAAAAATATTTGATGCAGTGTTTTGAGGTTAGATGACATGCATGCATCCTTACCTTATTTGAAATATAGGTCCCCCCTCTTTAATGTTCCATTGTCATAGTGTGCCTTTATTTGCTATTCAAAGCCTTCTTTGTTCTTCTATACACTAGCTCGTTCGTGTGCCAGCCCTTCATTCAAATGTAAGTCCAGTGCCCATCCTAGGCTATCTACGATCATTATTGCACTCGTTGTTTATCAAGCTCGACAATGCCCCCAAGTATGGTGTTGCTTGATTCATCAAGAAAGAGCTTAACCAATCATTCATCTTCTGGATTCTCTCGAGAACTCTTATTTTATTAGCTGGGTGTATCTTGCCAACACCCATTATAGATTATTACTCAACCACAAACTTGCCACCAATTGAAACAATACTCTTTAAGTATATGGTTATCATGGAACCATCAATGAACTATCAAGTCGTTTAGACATGCATCTAATAGCTTGCAATAAAAGGCTCATGGTTGTATGCTCGATGTTCTTCTTAATGGTTTTACTCAGCTTGTCAAAACAGATTGTGAAAAGAAATGCATTGGTATCATCAATGATTTTCATTTTATCACCTATATTCATGCAGTGAAGTGCCCCTTTAAGATTTAAAATAGATGGTACCACAATCAGTCCTGGTGGTGTGCATCCTTCTGACTTTCATTCAAATACCCCATGGGATACCATCTTTCAGGAGTCATAGCCATGTTTGAGAGGGTAACCCAAGATGACGATATAAAAATGTCTTTCAAGTTCAACATTGTCCTATAGTTAGTCTTGGTGGTGTGTATCCTTCCGACTTTCAATCAAATACATTATATGTGATACCATATTGTAGGAGTCATAGCCATATTTGAAAGGATAAACCCAGATGGAGATATGAAGATGTCTTTCAAGATGATCAAGGAATGTTAGTCATTCATGTCAAGGATTTTGCAAGCTCGATTGATGTTCTTCTTGTTTGACAATCTTTCTTGTTTTAGAATCAACTCTCATATTTCAAAGATTATATCTATTAAAAGTCTAGTTGGTAAAATGAAATTAGAGATATCAGTTTTTGAAAGTATTTTTAAAAATCAAGCTTATTTGGTTAATAACCGTTATTCAATATATGAAGTTCTTTGATTGTCTTGTATTTTGAAAACAGAAATTGACCTGTTGTAAGATTAAAATAACTTTTTCTATGGTTCTTTGTGTCAATTTTAATCTTTGATCTTGGTTATATCTTTTGATGGTACGTGATGAGGAGAGCTTATATGAAATTAAAAAAAAGCAAGATGCTCAAGTCAAAATTCATGTTTTATCATGAAACATTGTTTCTTTTGAGCACTTATTTTATCAACATATATAATAATCAGTAACTTAATTTATGAAATCATGACCCTTATGAAAAATCTCTTCAAGTTTTTTAGAGCATCATTTATTAGTTCAAAATGCTTAATTAAAAAGGATTTTTTAAAGCACGTAATCCATGTTATGGTTCATGGCTATGAAAGAAAAGGAAATTTGTACGCTCGAAAGGTGTTTGAAGGTTTTAAAGATCTAGGATTAACATCAAATATTCATCAACACTCTTTCTTTTGTTATCTTTGTAGAGAAAATGACATATAACCATATTTACTTCAAAAATCTAAATTCTTTTAACATAGGTCATAATACAAATCCAACTTTTCTTTCGATGAATAATTAATCTAATCTTTTAAAGACATCAAAAGCTTTATTATAGATATTAAAAGACATGTCTGTAATTTTTTCTGGTGTTGACTTTTGGTATTTGTTGTGTCTTTCCTTAATTGAAACTTTTTTTGCTCTTATTAGACTTGATAGACGTTCTCCTTCCTTGCCTTTGAAGTGTAGGTAAATTCCATTTTTTTGGCTTTTATGTAGCCTTCCTCAAAGTTTTCTTATATGCTCCCCAGTTTATAACTTCTTTTTTTCTTTTAGCCCTCTCTTAATCGTTGGACTTTTGTTCTTAGCGTTATTTTTACCATGGATTCCATTTTTCTCTTCATTTTTTTCTAACAAAAGTCTCTTATTTGCTCCCAGTATAGGGTGTGATCCTAGTTAGGGTTTTTATAAGCAAGAAAATCATTTTGGCTCAAATGGGGGACCATAAAGGATATATCTTTAGAAAGTGAAGGGATAACAAAGATGACATTTTCTCATTTCAAGCAAGGTCGGTTAGAATTGATAAATTTTGACTTCATCTAGTGTAACGATTTGGACTTGTAAGAGTTATGATTTGTAAGTCCATAATTATTGATCCACTACCCATCATTATGCATATTGTTAAAACTTCGCTACATGATGTGTGGTTCAATTTCATGTGTGAGTTCAAAATTTATTTGGTCACCTTATGTTGCGATTTTAACAAACATCGAGTCATTTCTGCAATCAAAACACTTTTAATTTTTTAGGATTGATTAACCTTAATCACATATTTTATAAAAAATGAAATGCATAACAACAAAAAGACAAAGAAAATACATGTTTCATTAAAGAATGAGATGTGATCCCAAAATAAAATGCAGAATAGCAAAATTCCATAACAATATGATTGACAATTCAACACCTTTTTTGGATCAGCTTTTCTAGCAATATCTGTGTTTTTCCAAGCATTTTCAATCATTTGTCATTCTAAGGATGTTTTGATGACAATATGGTCGATGACACCATCTTTCACAAACTCAAACTCACCTATTGCTCACCAACCTCTAAACTTGTTTCTTGAAATTCTTGCAACTATTCAATTGAATGACCTAGGATCCTATCGTGATATTCACATCTCTTTTCTGGATTATACCACCTAGGAAACAGTGATTGCATGAGATTTCATGGAGTCTGGGCAATAAGTCCAGAGCCAAATAGATGTTGGTAGACAAACTCAAGTGACAGTGGCATGTCAATCTTTGACAACAACAATTAAGTAGTTAATGTTACAGCGAGACTTAACACACAACTAAGGTTTCCCAATTGAAAGTCATCTTCGGATTCATCTGTCATCCTTATTCTGGAATCCATGGTAGGACCTCTAATTTTTTTCATCTTGATAGCTCGTTCAATTATTTTGGCAATCCTCACAATTTCATGTCAATCTTCCAAAGTTGTGGTTGTCTGGGACTGTTGGAAACCTTCCAAGGCTGTTAAGTAATCATGGCAGCGCATGAAACCATGAAGCATGGCCACTATCGACACATGGAATCACGCGTTGTCTCTACTGGAAGAGATCTTGATGAATTTGAAACTCCTCTGTCTCCTTTTCGATTCCTCACTAACAGTGCAATAAATAGACACCTGTAGAGGGAGTTCTACTTTGTTGAAGTTTCAATCTTCTTCCTGTTTTTTAGTTCAAGTCTGTCTCTTCACCCTACTTTTACGTTTTAATGCTGATATTGGTGGGAGACAATTATAGATGATCTAAAACTACTACTTCCCTTCTTGGATTCCCTACTAGCAGAGCCACATACAGATCTCTGTAGAAAAAGCTTTGCTACATTGAAATTCAATGTCAACTCTTGTTTTTCAAACCCATATCCTGTGCTACTAGACTAGAATGAAGCTCGCGAAAGAGGTGGTTGGGAAGAAGGTCCCGGCTCATAGCACAGAAGGTTGGCAGTTGTTGGATGCTACTAGAAGGAGATGTGAGGGTTGTGAACAACTAACGGTGTAGCTAAACAAGAAAGGATGTTGTCTTTCGTTGATGACTGAAGGCGTTGCTACTACTATTCATGACTAAAAAGGAGGAGAAGAGGTGCAACTTCGATGTTGTTGCCGCTGCTAGTGGAGTGCTGAGGAGAAGAGTTAATTATTTTTCTTTATGTGTGGGAAGTGGACTGATGGTGTTTCCACAAGATGGTGTGCAGACGTTGCCTTTCCATTCTTGAAGCTTAGCATTTATTTAAGCAGATTTGTGAGTCTAGCTACTTCACCTTTGATATTCTCAATTTTCTTTTGACAGGTTTTAATCTTTATATGAGACAAATGGTATATTGACTATTTAGTCTTGAAAAGGTCTCATATATGCCCAGTGATAATTTTTGTAAAGACAGTTTAGGGGCGTTGCGAGAAGTGGTTAAGGTACATATGTTCACTGTTACCAAGCAGGCACTCAGATATTAGTTGGGTGTTTCACGCATCTAAATCCTGACCAATAGTTATAAGACATATTGTTAATCCCCCCAACTAACTTAAAAACTTCTGTGTGCTTGAAAATTTAAGACGTGATGCATGAGGCAATTCTATGCATGCTACTAGAAATTCAACGAATACAAACAATAGTTTTGAAACCTGGCTCGGCCGACCTGGGGCTGGAACCGAGTCGGGTTGATTAAAAAATAGGAAAAGTCATAACCCAGCCGACCCGGCAAAACCCGGTCAAAAACCCGGTTGCAACCCGTTGACTTTTGTTTTTTTTTTTTTACTAAAACGATGACATTTTTAATTTTTTTTAAATAGGGATTGAAGCGGCCGACCCAGTGACCTGGTCAAAACCCAGAACCCAGGCCTTGGACCGTGCCGGGTTTAAAAACTATGATACAAACGAAATTGTCAATGAAATGTTTCTGTCAGTATTTTGCGGTGATATTTACCGACCGAATTTTTTCCCTTGCTAAAATTATTAGTATATACCGATATAAACATTTCATTGGTATATACTAAGGGAATCACAGACGGTATATAAAGAATTTTTAAAAACAAAGCAATGCGATGACATGGAAGTTTTTATGGATGATTTTACCGATGGAATTACAATGGGATTCAGACAGAGATATTTGTACAATGATGTGTCTACTTCACCGACAGAATGGCCGATGAATTTACAGATATGTATATTTCGTTAGTAATTCCATCAGTAATAGTTAATATATGACATAGCCATCCACCCTCCCCTCCCCTACCCTATTTCTCCTTCTTCCCCCCTACATCTAAACAACCTCCCTCCACTATAAACAACCACCCCCCCCCCCCGAAAAAAAAATATCCCCCTTCTTCTCAACACAACTCATAGTTCTGTAACTTTTGTAGTCACAACATCCGTGTTCTGATTTATTATGGATTTTAATTTCATTTTTAGTAAGTAAATCTATTTTCTTGTTTTTTTTAACATAATTTTAAAATGTCAATTTTGTTATTGATTGTTTTTTTAGTATATGTATTTTGTTGGGGTGTTTACTTGTTTTATTATTTTTTCTCAAACAAACTTGTAGTATGGATTTATAATTTTATACTTGTTATGTTTTGTTTTAGATTTTGTAAAATTGTATTTGTTTGTAAATTGTTGAAACTTAAGTCAAATTACCGACTTAGACGTGTTGTGATGAAATAAATAATGGCTTGTTTAACGGGTCTGTTTTAATTTTTGTTAATTTTATTGCCGAGTTGTAATTTCCGTAAATTAATATGCAAAACTTTGTATGTACGTAGATAATTGATAATGAATATTTAAGAGAAGTTTGAAAGTAAGTTGGATAATCTTGAGCTAAACCAATATTTTTGCAATTTTATTTACTTAACGTAGTTAATTAATACATGTTATCATCATTATTTTATAGAGGTTCGATAGAAGTTGTTGTAACTTATTTTTGAGTCCCTACACAAAAATAAAAATAAAAATAAAAATAAATAATAAAATAATAACAATAGATAAATATGTAGCCGAAAGAAATTAGAAAAAATATATATATAATAGGAGGCGGGGACGCTCAGAAAATGGTCAGAAAAATTGATTAAGGAGGTTAAAAATACAAAGATTGAAATTTTGACAGTATATTCTTGAATGATGAGAGCCCTATTGGAAAAGAAAATTTAAATTTGAGGAGAAAAGCCTAAAATTGGATGTTTATGGACTTAATTGAATTTTATTGAAGGTTTAATTGAATTTCTAGAGGGTTTGATTATAAGAAAAATTGATTTTTAAGTTAATTTGGACTTTATTTAGAAGATATTAAAGTTCAGGTCAAATTATAATTTTTGAGAGTTGATTTGGTTAAATCAGGGGCTTAATTGCATAAATATTGAAGTTTAATGGCCAATTAGGAACTTAATTGAGAAAATCCGAAACCAAGGATCAAATTGGAAAAGGCACGTAAATGGAGGGCCTGTAATTGATCGATTCAGGGACCAAATTGAAGAAATTGGAAGTTTATTAATCAATTGAGGGTCAAAATGCACAAATTCAAAACCAAGGACTGAAGTGAAAAACGCAGCCAACTATAGGGGCGGCTACCGAAATTGGCAGGGATGTTATTGAATAAATTCTTAAAATCCAAATTACATTGTGAGGACTTAAAAGAACAAAGGATAAATTAAGGATTGGTTTGGAAAAAATATGCTGGCTCCACATTTAAATGAAACGACGTGTTTTGTATATAACGACGCTGTTTCATGTTAAAAAAGAAGAAGGGAGAAACAAAACGGTGTCATTTTGAGCGACACTGTTCCCCTTTCTTCTTCCCCTAGACGTGCAGCAGGGGAAGAGAAAGCGTTTTTTTTCTTCTTGTTCTTTCTTCATTAACTCCCTCATGCCGCGCGCTCTGCCAACACCCGAAGCCCCACGCATCCTTATGATGAGAGACTGGGGGAGCCGCGCCCTTTAGCCACGCCTACTGGCCAGCCAACCCGGCACCGTGGCAGGGGTGTAAAGCCCTGCTCCCTATGCACTACGATAGGGTGGCAATAGGGACGCCTCCGCTCCCTTTTGCCCTATAAATACCGCCCCAACGCCAGCACGCGAGGAGAGAAAAAATGGACAGAGAAATAAAAAATGAAAAGAAAGAAAGGAACGAACTGAAGAGAGGAAAACAGACCAAAAAAGGAAAGAAAAAACCGGGAAAGCCATAAACAGGAGAGGGACTGTGAGGGTAGTGGAAAAGGAAAACGAACCAAAAGAAAAGAAAAGCAGACTGAGAGGGACAGTGAGAGGTAAAAGAGAGTGGACCATGAGGGTTAAGGAAAAACGATACTGACACCGGATGAGGTCGAGTCCTGGAAAGAAACATCATCTAAATCAGAACAAAAGGAAAAGGAAACGCAGCAGAAGAAGAGGAGGAGAATGCAAGAGTAGGAGCCTCTTTCTCCACCGTTTGAAACTATAACGTTATTGTTTGGAGCCGCCGTCTGTGAGCCACAACACCGCCACTGGCCTACACCGTAGCACCGCCAGCGAAGCAGCCGGACTGGTAACTCTTCTTCCCTTTCATTGTTTGCGTTTTGCTGTTCTTTTTTCGCCTGCATGCAGAATGAATAGCGTTCTGCATGCAGGAAGAGGGGAGGGAAAATAATTCCCCTTTCCTGTTAGTTATGTTGCTGGGCCAGGCTGATTCTGACCCAACATTATTGGTTTTTTTTCCTTCTCTGGGTCGGGCTGGTTCTAGCCCAGCCATGTGTTAATGGGCCAGACTGATTCTGGCCCATCCCTACTGTCTGGGCCGAGTTTGGCCTAGAAGAAAATAAGAGATTTTGTTGGGTCGAGATCGGCCCAACCCTTTTGGGGCTAAGTCTGGCTCAGTTAGTGGGTCGGCCCAGCCCAGCTCACCTAGTATTATATATTATATATTATACTATTTTTTGTATTATTTATATATACAGATATATTAAAAAAAATTTAAAAATTCTGAAAAATCCTAAAAAAATTTGTGTGATTTTCCTGCATATTTTTATCAAAATTATTTAATACTGGTTTGTATTTTTATACCGTAAAGATACAAATCCAGTATTAAAAATACCCAATTTTCGTCAAAACATCAAAAATAAAAAAAATAAATGTTTTGTTTTTATGCATACGGCCTAGTCTCTTCAAAATATATATATATATATATATATATATATATATATATATATATATATATATATATATATATATATATATATAAAAAAAAATCATCATATCATATTTTCATACAACATAGAAAAATTTCAATAAAAGGGTTTTAACATGCACTTTTGACTTTAATAACAAGTTTGTTAGAGCCATGAGAACTAGACCAATATTTCAAAAATTCTAAAAAAATCTTTTTGTCTTCTTTTAGTATCTGAGATTATGAATTTATATGTAAAACGTATTCCTGATATTAAAAATATAGTTTTTATATAGACGTTAGAACAGTTAGGTTTTTACCCGATAAGATAAGGACCTTTTTATTGAGGAGGACTTTTCTTGAACCATAGATGGACCAACAACTAGAAATACAATAACACCGTAGCTTTTTATCAGACAATCAAACAATGCAGCTTACCTTAGGTAAGGCGTATTTGGGGTGCTAATACCTTCCCTTTAAGTACCCGATCTCTGAGACCAGTTAGAGTTCCTAGTGACCAAAATACTAGGTGGCGATTCCCATTCTATTTTCATTAATAAAAGACAAGAATTTCTTGTCTCTCCATATTTGCCAGATATATATATACATACATTTTAGATTTAAAGTGGAAATTTTCGCCGCGACGCTGCACACGTGCGACAGAAGTCATGGATGATTGTTCATGGATGTATCGAGATTCATCACATGGATTGTGGAGGATGAATTATTGTAATGGGGTTCAGAGTTTTATTAATTTTGCAACATCTATTTCGAGAAATATTAGTAGAGGCGGTATTAGGTGTCTATGCAGGAGGTGTAAAAATAAAAAAGTTTCTTCATCTAGATGTTGTAACGATGCATCTTCTACACAAAGGGTTCATGGAGGATTACATGTGTTGGTATGCACACGGAAAACTATTTGTTCGTAACAAAAGGATGGTGGGGTCACCTTTTAATGCTAGCAACGTGCATGGAGTTGTAAATGACAACAGTAATCCTTACAGGAATATGGTTATGGATGCAATGAGAATGAATCAAGGTAATGTCAGTCACGGTCCAATTGTAGAAGAAGAACCTAATACAGACGTGACCAGGTTTTTTAATCATTTGAAAGATTCTGGTGAAACATTATAGGATGGTTGCATAAATCATAGTAAATTATCGATCGTTGCACATGATTATGGGTTGAGTGAGGCTAGTTATGACAGAATTGTCAAATGGCGAGAAGCATTTTATCTGAAGGGAACAAGCGAGAAGAAAACTTCTCTACTAAATCCATGATGAAACCCCTCGGTTTAGGATGCCTAAAAATTAACATGTGTCCAAACTTCTTTATGTTGTACTGCCTTGAAAATGTTGAGCTAACTGAGTGCATGACATGTGGGCATTCCCGTTATAAACCCAGAACTGGCATAGGAAAGACTCTTGTAGTATTTTAAAAACTTAGATACTTGCTAATCACACCTAGATTGTAGAGGTTATTCATGTCACCAAAGACTATTAAGCACATGACATAACACCAATCACATGATGTGATGGATGGAATGACGGTGCATCCTTCTAACAGTGAAGCATGGAAACACGTTAACAGTGTGCATCCTCACTTTTCAGTTGAATCAAGGAATGTGCGTCTTGGGTTGTGTATAGACGGATTCAACCCATTCAGGTCATTTGCTACTCCTTATTCTAGTTGGTCGGTTATACTTACAGTTTACAATTATCACGGGGGATGTGTATGAGGCTGGAGTTCATGTTTTCATCTACAGTCATACCCGATCTTAACAATCCGAGTTGGAATATAGATGTTTGTCTTCGACCATTGATTGATGAGCTGATGCAATTGTGGTCCTTTGGGGCTTTGACTTATGATGTATCGAGAAAACAAAATTTTTTTATGAAGGTAGCTTTGATGTGGACTATCAATTATTTTCCAGCTTATGGAATGGTTTCTGATTGGAGCACGCATAGAAAACTAGCATGTCCATACTGCATGGAAAACAACAAGGCATTCATGCTAACAAACGGGGGTAAAACATCTTTTTTTTACTACCACTAGCGTTTCTTGCCAACAGATCACAGGTACAGAAAAAATAAAAAGGATTTTTTTGCTGGCATAGTTAAAAAGGATGTTGCACCCCCATGTCTTTCTGGTGAAGAATAGCATGATGTAGTGTTAGAGTACAGTGATATTGTGTTTGGTTTCTAATCTGGTAAGTAGAAGTTTCCTGGTTTTGGTTTGACCCATAAATAGGTAAAACAAAGTATTTTTTGGGAGCTTTCTTATTGGAAGACCAATCTCCTATGCCATAACTTTAACGTCATGCACATAGAGAAGAATGTGTTTGAAAACATTTTCAACATGGTCATGGACGTGAAGGGGAAGAAAAAGGACAACATCAAGGCTAGAATGGATATAGCATTGTTTTGTCACCATAAAAATAAAGAGTTGGTTTTTTATGGGTCATGGGTCGCAAAGCCGAAAGCAAACTTCGCCTTAGAGAATAATCCACAACTACTAGTCTACCAATGACTTAAGACTCCCGATAGTCATGCCTCGAACATATCAAGGTTGGTTAATTTGGATGAATGCAGATTATATGGAATGAAGATCCATGACTACCACGTGTTTATGTAAACACTCATTCCACTAGCATATCATGATTTATTGCCAAAAGGAATATAAGATGCACTAACAGAAATCAGTCATTTCTTTAGAGATATATGCTCCAGCAAGTTGCAAACACAACTAATTGAGAGGTTTGAAACGAATATCATCGAGACAATATGCAAACTTGAGATGATATTCCCTTCATCTTTTTTTGACTCTATAGAGCATCTATTCATACATTAATCATATGAGGCCAAAGTTGGAGGCCTGATCCAATATAGATAGATGTGATATTTGAGAGGTTAGATATTATAAATGGAATGTATTGCTAATGTATTTTTATTGTTTTTTATAATTTAAAATATTTGTTTAATTCCATGCAGGTACCTTTTCAATCTTAAGAAAAAAGGTTAAGAAGAAGGTGCATGTTAAGGCTTCAATATGTGAGGCATATATTGTTGAGAAGATCTCAATATTTATCTCATACTATTTCGAGCCTCATTTGAGAATGAGAATCAATTGCTTTCCACGATATGATGATGGTGGTGAAGTGTCTTCAAGTGAAAACTTGTCAATATTATCCAATCCTAGACAACCCGCACCTAAAAAATGTTGTAAGAGGAAGATATTTGTCTGAAATAGAATTCAAACAAGCACATAATTATGTGCTATTTAACTGCGACAAACTGAGACTTTTTATTCGGCAAGTATATATACTACTTAAACTTAGTTGTGAATTGACTATTTATCTATTATAATATCACAAACTAATACATTTTTTAAAACCTCATAGGCAACATCAACAATATTTACTATCTAATAACTCACAACTAACGGAATCTCAAATCTTTTTATTACAAGATGAATAATTTTTCACGTGATTCAAAACACATGGAAGTACTATCACTAACTCATTATCTATCATTGTACTTAATTTTGTTACAGAATTCTTGTTTAGTGTTCATTATTGTACTTCATGTACAAGGTTTATCAAATGGGAAGGAATGCTAGTACTTTATTGTCTTTACTAAGCCTGGATCCTGAAAGAAAAGTGAAGTGCTACAACGGTTATTTTGTCAATGGATATGTGTTTCATACTAAAGAATAAGAGCATGGAAGAAAGACATATAACAGTGGTGTTGTTGTTAAGGGATCGACTTGTAGGGAGTTTGAAATTAACTATTATAATAAATTAAAAAAGAGGTCGTTGAATTGCAATATCATAGTGAGTATTGTCACACGTGTGCAGTGTCGCTGCGATCGTCCACTCTCACTCAGGTATTTGTATCTACCTAGCAAATATGCGGAGACAAGGAATTCTTGTCTTTTATTAGTGGAAAATTAGAATGGGAGTCGCCACTTAGTATTTTGGTCACTAGGAACCCTAACTGGTCTCAAAGATCAGGCACAGAGATTGGTTGCGTAAAGGGAATGCATTAGCACCCCAACTACGCCCTACCTAAAGTAGGCTGCATTGTTTGATTGTCTGATGAAAAAACTAAGGTCTTGTGGTGTTTTCTAATTGTTGGTCTGTCTATGGTTCAAAAAAAGCCCTCATCTGTAAGGAGATTCTTATCTTATTGGGTAAAACCTAATCATTCTAACGTCAAAACAAGAATTTAATATCTGAAATACATCTTACGTATAAGGTCGTAACCCTAGATACTAAAAGAAAACAAAATAATGTTTTTTGGAATTTTTGAAATATTGGCCTAGTTCTCGTGACTTTAATAAACTGGTTATTAAAGTCAAAATGCATGTTAAAACGTATTTTTTGAAGTTTTCTTTATTGTATGAAAATACAATATGATTCTTTTTTTTTTGCTTTGAGAGACTTGGCCGTATGCATGAAAACAAAAACATGTTTTTTTATGTTTTGACGAAAACCATGTATTTTAATACTAGATTTGTATTTTTACGATATAAAAATACAAACCAATATTAAGCAAAATTTAGTAGAAAAATACGCGAGGAAATCACAAATTTTTTCAGAAATGTTATTTTGAATTTTTTTTATGGACTGGGCTGGACCCGACTCACTTATTTTAGGTTGCGCCGTACTTGTCCGGCCCAGTGAACAGTGGAGACAGTGCAGCGAAGAAGAAGAAAAAGAAGGAACAGGGGCGGACCTGCGATGGCTTCGAGGCGGTGCTGCTGGCGGTTGCTGACTAGAGAACATCTTGGACGGTGGTCAGCCTTTCTTCTTCTTCTTAGTGTTTTTTCTTCTACTCTGTTCTCCTTTGTTTTTATTTTTTTCTGTGTTTCTTCTTCTCCCTGCTTCTGTCTCCTACTTCTCCTTTCTTCTTCTATTTCTAATGGTGGTTGTTGTTGTTGGTGGCGTTGCTGGTGGCGGAGGAGTTGTTGTCGCGGCTCAGAGGTTGTGGCAACCAGTGCTGCTGTTTTTCTCCTTTTTCACAGTGTTGCAGCAGGGGAGGAAGATGGTGAGAGGCTGATGGTGGTGCTGCTGGAGGTTCACTACAAGATTTCACAGTTTTACTGACGAACATATTCCGTCGATGTGTGATTAGAAGTTCGTCAGTAAATAAATCACCGACAGATTACGTCCATCGGCTTTCCTTTCGTCGGTGATTCCCCATTCCGTCACTATATCGATCAAAACAAAAAAAAACCATTTGCCGATGGTTTTACAGACGGAATTTGCGCGCCAAAAAAAAATATTCCCGCTTGAAATCTACCGACGGATTTTTATTTCGTCGGTGATATCGTGATTGACCGACAGCTACAAACCGTCGATAAATTTGTCAATGAGTGTATGAAATATCGACCGAATATATCCGTCTGTAAAGTCGTCAGTAAGTGTGGTAGCTACTGTCAAAGGCCGACGGATTAAGTTCGTCGGTAAATCTGTCTGTGAGTGGTTGAAATACCGATAGAATATATCCGCTTGTAAAGGCGTCGGTGAATGCTACTGTCAACTTCCGACGGATTCATTCTGTCGGTAAAACCCTTTGTAATAGTTTTTTCTAAATTTGTTTTTAAAACAATTATTTAGAATATATAATATAAAATTATTTAAATTAATGGTAATAAAAACCAATTATGCAAATAAAATTTATATTAAACATCAAAAACAAAAAATCAAAGTTAAATAATATTCATTACAAACTGAATGTGTTTCAAAAAAAATATTAAATGAAATTTTAAAGGTAAATAATATTTATTACAAATTAATATAAAGGTGGAGCTGGAGGAGGAGGAGGAGATCCTGGAGGAGGAGGCTGGTGGTTATACGGCCAAAAAGGATTGGCGCACATGTTCCACTATGTGTTGCCATGTTCATGACCATTTCGCGAAGTTGTTCATAAGCTGCTTTTTGTTGTGCAGACTCCGCTCTTTGTTCTGCATGAGACGCTTTGAGTTGCGCGTACTCCGTTGATAGGTGGTCGTATTTTTCGGTGAGCTGAGCCGTGTGTTGCTGCAAGGCCACGAACTCCTTAGATTAGGAGCTCGATATTTAACGAATTTCTAGTAGTGGTTGCTTCCCAGTGGAGTCGCCATTCTGCTATTATGATCTGGTTGAAATTAACTCAAAAGCTAGACTCCACAACGTAAACGATGTCTTTGTTTTCGCCAAGCAATGCCAGCAAATTTATTACACATACACATCTTTCTTTAGAAATGATTGTTCAAGAGTTGATTGGTTATCTATTTTAAAAATGAAACCCAAGGGTCGTGTCGAGGTTGTTCAGGATGAGAACGAAGACACAAGTGTGGGAGATGATGTCTTTCAAGTTATTGAGTTGGTTGAACCATATCGAGTTGCTCCATCGATTGACTTAGAAAAAAATTCAATTTTTTGCGCCTTCGATAATAGTAAGAGTTGATGTTGACGTGAGGAGTTAAATGTTGTTCTGAGCTTTAGTGAACAAACACAAGTCGATGAAGATGATGATAACAATGTTATCAACATTGAAGATTGCGATGGAGCTGATGACGATTCAATTGAAAAAGAAGATGGTAATTCTGACTAACTATTAGAACATATAATATTTATGGATAAAATTATATACAAAGAAATATTTATTTTATAATTGTTATGTGAACTCCTATTGATGCAACCATATTATTTGATAGTTTCACCCACATTTAATTAGTGTTTTGCCTATGTTTTATATATAAAATGCCTTGATATTCTTTGTTTTATGTTTTGAAGGCATTTTTAGATGAAAAATGCAAAAAGAAGTAAATTGGAGGTAATTGGCAGATTTGACCTTCAGTCAATGTTTTGTGCAGAGCGTGAGTTCTAGAGGTCAAAATGAAGTGATTCTAGTGGAATTAAAAATCTAACCTCTATACCTTTTTGGACATCTAAGGCAAGAAAATAAAATAAGGAAGAGCATGGAAATCACAGCCTTCAAAGTCAAATATCACAATCTGCCAATGTTGACCTTTGTCCATTCCGACTTGAATATCTGGAGCTACAGAAGTCCAATTGATGCCAACTTAATTGTTTTGGATTCCTGACTCAAATTCCTATTAATGCTCCAAAGTTCAGCCAAAAAAGATGTCATATGAGGGAGATATGATTTTTCAAAGATGATAACTGAATTCTGCCAGCAAATAGGTTTCGTGAAGAAACGAGTCCAAATTACGTTCCAAAGCATCTAAACCGATATCCAAGTTTGTATTTCAGCAATTTAGCTCCTCTAAGTCAAAGCTTGAAGATTTCATGCAAGGCTATTTCTTTTTTTTTGGTAAAATATTTATTGAAGTACTTAAATGTAAATTGTCTACTTAAGAGAGTACTATTTTGTAAAATAGAGACTAGGGTTTCCTAGGATATAAAAAGAATGAGAGAAGAGAAGGGGGCAACCAACTAGAAGGAAGAAACACAAACTCTCCTCTCTACAAACCAGAAATAATGCTTTCTTCTATCTTTAAGAGTAGTTATTTCATAGATATGCAAGGCTAAGCTCGTTTTATTGGTTGCAAGGACACAACAAACCTTCGGATTCCAAGAATCGTGAGATTTATCCTTCCTTTTATTTTCAATTTATATTATGAATGAGTATGATTGTTTTCCTATGCATATTTTCTATGATTGTTGTTGATAATTGCTAGAGCGGACTCTAAGTTATTATTATGAACAATCTATTGCTAAGTTTGATATCAAAACCGGAGTTGTGATATATGAACTTGTGAAGCAACTAAGCTTGATAATTGTGGCGGAACTATGTTATTAAACTTAGGGAGAACACTCAAATAAAGGAACACAAGCTGTAGACAGCTTGGTTGTCAAGAGATCAATCAATTTATCTAGTTCTTAGGGTTGCCATTGAACTAAATCATTAAAGTGGACATTGTGATTGTTTATTGGTTAGGGTTAGTATATGGCAGATCCGTTAATTAACTAACGTTAAGAAAAGATAAAAATTCAGAATATAAATTGAAGTTTCGTTGTTCTTAGGGTTGCCATTGAACTAAATCATTAAAGTGGACATTGTGATTGTTTGTTGGTTAGGGTTAGTATATGGCAGATCCGTTAATTAACTAACGTTAAGAAAAGATAAAAATTCAGAATATAAATTGAAGTTTCGTTTCAAGGATCGGTTCTAATTTCCGTTGGTGGATGTGTGCTTGCGACCAAGGTTTGTTTTCTTAATAAATTTCAGTTTCAATTGATTTTGTTTGCTAGTTTAGATCATCACAAATCAAAACCCCCCAATTGCATAACATATAGCATAAAAATCTGAACTAAATCTTCCTTGTGGGATCGACCCCTTGCTTGTTCTATACTATCTTGTGTGTTGTGTTTGAAGCTAGGGTAATTAATTTATGTGAGCACGACATCGCAACACCTATTATAGTGTTATGCGTGCAGCTTTCAATTTAAGTATTTCCAGGGAGGATATACAGGGAATACAGACACAATCTGTCATCACTGTGCATATTACTGATGGAAACATCAATGGCTTGTGTTCGTCGGTGTATTCTAGATGCGAGGGAACTAATGTTATTAAACCCGGCCCGGCCCGGCAAGTCGACCAGGACCCGGTCGACCCGGTGGCTATACCAATCCGAGTTTACTAAAAGACCAGCTGGGGCAACAGCCCGGTCAAACCCGGGCGACTTGGCGGGTCGACCTATGACCTGGGCGAGACCCGGTTTTTTTTTCAAATGTGGGATTTGAAACCTATTAGTATATAACTATATATACTCTATGTTTCCAAGAAAAAAGTCATGTTTTTTCAATGTGTGATAAAAAAACCTTTTAGTTTAAATACTTCAACTTAAAAAGATAATATATTATCTTTTCAATGTGGGATTTGAAGCCCTTTCGTATATATACTCTATGTTCCCAAGAAAAAATTCATGTTTTTTCAATGTGGGATAAAAAACCTTTTGGTTTAAATACTTCAACTTTAAAGGATAACATAGTATCTTCTCAATGTAGGATTTGAAGCCCTTTCGTATATATACTCTATGTTCCCATGAAAGAAGTTATGTCTTTTCAATGTGAGATATGATACATATTAGTTTATATACTCTATGTTCCCAAGAAAGAAGTTATGTTTTTTTGATGTGAAATAAAAAATGTTTTTTGGTTTAAATACTTCAACTTAAAAGCTTAACATAATATCTTTTTAATGTGGGATAAAAAACTTTTTAAAATATTCTTTTAAACTTCATTGTTTACAATATGTATAACGTATATTTACATGGATTTTTTCATATGAAATATTATAACTTTAATTTTTTTAAAATTTTCCAGGTTGACCCGAGTTGACCCGGGTGACCCATGAAACCTGGAACCCGGCCCCTTGGCCAGGTCAACCCCCGGGCTGAGTTTAATAACTATGGAGGGAACTGTTCACATATCATGTCGGTGATGTCAATTAAAGTCCTCTAAGTCAGTTGCAGGTTACCGATGGAATTACCAACAGACCACCGATGAACTGCGTAACCCAAAGCGCGGGTAATTAATGCATCTTTGATCATGTGTACTATTTAACATTAGCAAGGGAATTACCGATGGACTGTAAAAATTCTGGAGGGTTTTTTTAAAAACATTTAGTGCGAAATTAAAATTTCAAGATGAATTTACTGAGGAACCACCAACAGATCAATTAAAATTACTATTATTTCATATTATGTCGGTGATTTTATCGGTAAAAACACAATATAAAACCCAGTGAGAATCCCTTCAGTTCATTTTTTCCTCTCGTTTTTTCCTCTCGTTTTTTCCTCTCTATTTAGGCGATTTTGCTTCAATCTCTAGTTCTATCTTCATCTTCAAAGTTTAAAAGGTATGTATTGTGATTCAATTTATTTATTTTCTTCTTATTTTTCATCTTTTTTTTGGTTTATTAACAATATATTTTGTTTTTTCTGTTCTTTTTGTATTGTACGTAGAAAAAATTTAAAAGTAAACATACCATTAAGGTAAGCATTTTTTATTCCTAAAGCCTATAGTTGTTTTTGTATTAATTTGTTGCCTATTTTATTGTTTTTATTGAAAAATGATTAATTGTTTTTTTAACTGTTATTGTTGAATTTATAATATAAATATTAATTGAATATATAGGAATAAATTTTATTTTTTTCTCTATTTTATTGTTAAATTTGTATAGATGTTAGCTTATATATATGATTTTTTTCTCTCTATTTTATGATTAGAAACATTATATTATCATGTTGAAAATGTGATGAAATTGAATAATCTGAAATTTTTGGTAGAAATAAAATAAAATCAATTGGATTGTGGCATGATATTTTGAATATTTGCAGGTTTGAACATTTTGGGTAGTCTACATTATAGGGGATGTGCTACCGAATGTTTTTTTTAAAAAATCAAATTTGATTGTGTAATTATACTTTAAATTTGTGTAGAGGTGTAGAACAAAATCAATTGCACGTCGTAAGCATATTATCGCAACTAGTTCTTCTAGCGACGATGATGATGTGTCATTAGGTGCCGACCAGGAATAGACACTTGCGTCGACTCATGACGTTGCTGATTGTTCATCATAAGTATCATTAAGTCTCTTATTTTACATATGTATTTATTGTTTTTATTTGGGTTTTTTATAATAATTAATGTGCTTTTTAGTAATGAAGTTTCTTTTAATATTTCGATAGGTTGTTGGAGCTTAAATGAATTATTTCAGAAAATTCAACGTCGGAATTTGGAACAAAGAATTGAAGAGAAATTTAGTTGAAGATTGAAGAAAATCTTGGTTCAAATAAGTGCTCCAAATTTGCCCTAAAAATCAATTCTATTCCAATTCTAGAAAAGAATATCATATGATCTATTT
>Ga0325411_1000123_pt1 | contig 77092 bp, 54 predicted proteins | sample PopdelMetagenome_13_FD_206181 | JGI IMG/M metagenome (GOLD analysis project Ga0325411, IMG submission 206181) | Populus deltoides microbial communities from Bellville, Georgia, United States - Xylem-PdIQD-R4 | ecosystem: Host-associated > Plants > Phyllosphere > Stem > Wood/Secondary xylem... | reverse complement strand
TGTATTGTTGTTAACTATAATTTATACAATAAACCTCCCTGTGGTTCGACCCCGGTCTTGCCGGGTTATTTATTACTTCGACACTCCTGCACTTGGGAGAAGACATCAATCTTTTGGTCGTGTCAAGCACGAGTAGAGCTTCTATTGCAGGTAGGTGATTCACACCTATGCTTTCTAGTTAAATTCCATGATTTAATATATTTTTGATGTGAAATGTGAATTATTGAATGTATGTGTATTCAAGGTGAAAAGTTGTTATGTGAATTGCCAATTGATGAAATTATCACTGACAAAGGAAATATGAGAAGTGTGATTTGAGGCATAAACTAGCATACATTGAGTGTATGTTAGGATCCCGGGTAAGGGGATCACCCTATATTGGCTAGCATACATTTAGTGTATGTTAGGATCCCAGGTAAGGGGATCGTCACGAATGGACTAGCATACATTTAGTGTATGTTAGGATCCCGGGTAAGGGGATCACCTTGTATTGGCTAGCATACATTTAGTGTATGTTAGGATCCTGAGTAAGGGGATCTCCATGTATTGGCTAACATACATTCAGTGTATGTTAGGATCCCGGGTAAGGGGATCACCATGTATTGGCCAACATACATTTAGTGTATGTTAGGATCCCGAGTAAAGGGATCACCTTATATCAACTCCTATGAGGTGGTGATGACGATACCAGTGACATTGGTATTGGTAATGTGATAAGCAAAAGTAATCACGTTAATCTTATAAGGTCTGGAATGAAGGTTAATAGTGGCAGAGGTAACGGTTATTAATAGTTTGAATAAGGAAGAGATTTTAATAAATAAAAAAACTAGAAGGGAGAAGTAAATGAAATATGAATGCATGTTACCCTGTTGAAATTATTATATATTCACATTGTTATATTTATTGTGATATTCACCTTGCAATAATATGTATTTTGTTTCAGGATCATCGCATGCACGACAGGAGTAGATCCTAGCTTATGTTTCCTTTTTGAAATCTAGGTTCTAGGGAGTATGCCCTTGTATTTTGTAAACATGAGAATGTTTGTATAACTTGATTTGTATAATAAATGTTTAAACTTGATTGGATGAATTTAACGTTGTAGTTTATATATCCATATTTCATGTATATGTATCTATATTTATTTAAATTATCCATCCATAATGATATTTTTGTTATATAATGCATATCATAAATATTATGGTTGATAGGTGTGAGTATAATTTTGGAATTGAAACCCAGGATGATTGGGTTAGGAATTAAGCTATGAGATGCGAACAGTTAGAAGTGTAAACAGGTTACATGTTGGTAACTTGGGACCTTCCGGTATAGGGGGGACTCCGTCAAAATTCCGGTAGATGTTAATACGAAGACTATGAATACGTATATACAAAAAAAATTAACTACTCTGGTTTTTTTTTTTTTGACATGAGATTGTTGTTTTATCCCAGAAATGGGGGATGTTACAATAGGCTCCCTCGGTAGTTCTATGAGGACAATCCTTCTTCCTGTGACTCGTGTCCCCATAATAGTAATAACCTCTGCCTACATGCAGGCACTCTCTCCATCGATGCCCCTTTCCTCTACAAATATAACATCTCCCCGGCATCGCAGAGCAATCTCTAGGGTGTCGTTGCTTATAGCTCTAACAGAATGGATATACTGGTCCCTTTTGCTCCGTAGACCCTTCAGCAGTTTTGACTTCCTGTCTAGTCTGTCCTCCCCAAGATCCTCTTCGACTGACCTGTCTAAATCCTCCTAAGCTACCTCCTGAGGTGAAACTCCCACCTCTTCTTTGGAATTATCCTGATGATTGCTTGCTCTTCCATTTCTTTAGAAGAGGAGGTCTCCTAGTCAAAAACTCAAAATCTCTCCTCTTAGCTCTAGTTGCCTGACTCTGCACGACCACTAGCTTAAGGGTATCCCTTATTACCCTCTCCATACCCTGAGTTGCCCGTACTAATTCCTGCACAGATTGAAACTGCATTGCTATCAATAGCATCTTTAGTTCAGGCCTCATTCCATCACGGAACCTCTCCACCTTGTGACGCTCTGTGGGAAGGTAAGTGGAGGCAAAAGTTACTAAGTCCTGAAATCTCCTCTCATACTCCAGAACTGTCAAATCTCCCGCCTCAAATCCAAAAACTCATGTTCTTTCTCCCTCATATGCTCCCAAGAATAGTACCTCTCCTCAAACTCTTCACGAAAGTCCCTCCATCTCAATACCTCCCCTGATCTCCTCTCTCTAATGGTCCCCCACCAAGAGTGGGCACTTTCAATCAATAGCTGAGTCACGCAATCCACCCATAGCTCCTCTAGCACCTGTATCTAGTTTATAACTCTTTCCACTTTCCTCAGCCAATGCCCAATAACCTCAGTATCCTCTTCTTCACCACGGTAAGTCATACAACCTATCTATCTCATACCCTTCACCAACAGCATTATGGTGACTACTCCCCCTGATCTAGGAGTTGTACTGAAGGCTTACGATGCCATTCCTACTGCTACAGCTCTCACTATATGTTCTATAAAAGCAAGATCCAAAAATGGGTTTAATCTAGCTACCGGTGCCATTGGTGGAGGTATATTATCTCCCCCCTCTCTGTCTGATACCTCGGCCATTGATACATCTGCCTGACAGGACAATGAATCATCTCGAAGTCTCACTAACTCACCCCTCTTCGAGTACACTGATGTTGCAGGTATATGAGAGGAGGTGTCTACCAAGGGATCCTAGTTTGGATCACTTTCATTATGAAAACTCTGATCACTTCCCCGTACTAGGGATTGATCAGTCTTGGCTCCTTGCCTTGTCCTCACTATCCTAAAACACATTTCAAAATTATATAATTATTCATGTCCCAAGAATAGCAACTTGAGCTCTGATACCAAAATGTAACATCCCCCGTTCCGAGATAAAAATAACAATCCCATGTCAACTGAAGAAAAATAGAGTAATTAAAGTTTTTATATATATATATATATATATTCATTGTGGTCGTATTAAAGTCTACCGAAAATTTCGATGGATTTTCCCCTATACCGGAAAGTCCCATGTTATCAATATTTAACCTGTTTATACTTCTAAAAACCCACATCTCCTACTCAATCCCAACCCAATCATCCTGGGTCTCAATCCCACAAACATCATCATGGATGGCTAAAAATATAAATACGCATATATGAAATGTGGTTATATGAACTTCAGAGTTAAGTTCATGTAATCAAGTTAAACATTAATTATACAAATTAAGTTATATAAGCATTTACATGTTTACAAAATACAAGAGTATACTCAATAGAACTTAAATTACAAGAAGTGAATATAAGCTAGGATCTACTCCCAAGACAAGAGGCTACAAGTTCTTTGAAGGAAGGAGAACCTAGTTCTACCCCCAAGATAGTCAAAATTGCTCATCAACAACCATTAGACTGTTACTGTCTAGAAATTGAATTGTTACTATTCGACCTCTCCTCAGATTTTTAACAATATGTAGAGTTATAGAACTCTGTTTCAAGTGATATTGGTCTTTTTGGAAAGCTAAGACACGAGGCTACAAGTTCTTTACAGGAAGGAGAACCCAGTTCTGCCCCCAAGATAGTCAAAATTGCTTATCAACAAACATTAAATTGTTACTGTCCAACTGTTACTGTTTAAAAGTTGAATTGTTACTGTCCAACCTCTCCTCAGCTGTTTACCTATAGCTTGAGTTATAGAATTTTGTTTTAAGCGAGATTGGTCTCGTTGGAAAGCTAGGATACAAGGCTACAAGTTCTCTAAAGGAAGGAGAACCTAGTTCTTCCCCCAAGACAGTCAAAATTGCTCATCAACAAACATTGGACTGTTACTGTCCAACTGTTACTGTCTAGAAATTCATCTGTTACTGTCCGACCTCTCCTTAGAGTTTTAAGTATATCTAGAGTTATAGAACTCCGTTTTAAGCGATATTGGTCTTGTTGAAAAGCTAAGACATGAGGCTACAAGTTCTCTGAAGGAAAGGGAACCTAATTATACCCCCAAGATAGTAAATATTTCTTATCAACAAACAATGAATTGTTATTATCCAACTGTTACTATCTAGAATATGAACTATTAATGTCCGACCTCTCCTTAGATTTTTAACTATATCTAGAGTTATAGAACTCCGTTTTAAGCGTGATTGGTCTCGTTGGAAAGCTACGACATGAGGCTACAAGTTATCTGATAGAAGGAGAACCTAGTTCTGCCCGTAATACAGTCGAAATTGCTCATCAACAAACATTAGACTGTTATTGTCCAACTATTACTGTCTAAAAATTAAACTGTTACTGTCTGACCTCTCCTCAGATTTTTAACTATATCTAGAGTTATAGAACTCTGTTTTAAGCATAGTGGTCTCATTGGAAAGATAAGACAAGAGGCTTTAAGTACTCTGCAAGAAGAAAAACCTAGTTTTTCCCCCAAGACAATCAAAATTGCTCATCAACAATCATTGGACTATTACTATCCAACTGTTACTGTCTAGAAATTGAACTGTTATTGTCTGATCTCTCCTTGGATTGTTAACTATAGCTAGAGTTATAGAACTCTGTTTCAAGCGATATTTGTCTCGTTAGAAAGCTAAGACACAAGGCTACAAGTTCTCTAATAAAGGAGAACCCAGTTCTGCTCCCAAGAAAGTCAAAATTTCTCATCAAGAAACATTGAACTGTTATGTCCAACTGTTACTGTCTAGAAATTGAACTGTTACTGTCTAGAAATTGAACTGTTACTGTCCGACCTCTCCTCATATTTTAACTATATCTAGAGTTATAGAACTATGTTTGATGCGATATTGGTCTCGTTGGAAAACTAAGACATGAGGTTACAAGTTCTCTGAAGAAAGGAGAACCCATTTCGGCCCCCAAGATAGTTAAAAGTGCTCATCAACAAACATTGGACTGTTATTGTCCAACTGTTACTGTCTAGAAATTGAACTATTACTGTCTGACCTCTCCTCAGATTTTAACTATATCTAGAGTTATAGAACTATGTTTCGAACGAGATTGGTATCCTTGGAAACCTAAGACACAAGGCTACAAGTTCCCTAAAGAAAGAAGAACCCAGTTCTGCCCCCAAGACAGTCAAAATTGCTTATCAACAAACATTAAACTGTTATTGTCCAACTGTTATTGTCTAGAAATTAAGTTGTTATTGTCTGACCTCTCCTCATATTTTTAACTATATCTAAAGTTATAGAACTCCATTTTAAACGAGATTGGTCTCGTTGGAAAGTTAGGACACGAGGCTACAAGTTCTTTAAAGGAAGGAGAACCCATTTCCGCCCCCAAGATAGTCAAAATTTCTCATCAACAAACATTGGACTGTTACTGTCCAACCATTACTGTCTAGAAATTGAAATGTTATTGTCCAACCTCTCATTCTATTTTTCACTATATCTAGAGTTATAGAACTTTGTTTCAAGCGATAATGGTCTCGTTGGAAAGCTAAGACAATAGGCTACAAGTTCTCTGAAGTAAAGAGAACCCAGTTCTTCCCCCAAGATAGTCAAAATTGCTCATCAATAAACATTGGACTGTTACTGTCCAACTGTTACTGTCTAAAAATTGAACTGTTACTGTCTGACCTCTCCTTATATTTTTAACTATATCTAGAGTTATAGAACTCAGCGAGATTAGTCTCGTTTGAAATCTAAGACACGAGGCTACAAGTTCTCTAAAGGAATGAGAACCCAGTTCTTCCTCCAAGACAGTCAAAATTACTCATCAACAAACATTGAATTGTTACTATCCAACTGTTACTGTCTAGAAATTGAACTGTTACTGTCCGACCTCTTCTCATATTGTTAACTTTATCTAGAGTTATAGAACTCCGTTTCAAGTGAGTTTGGTCTCGTTAGAAAGTTAAGACACGAGGCTACACATTCTCTGAAGGAAGGAGAACCCAGTTCTGCTCCCAAGACAGTAAAATCTGCTCATTAACAAACATTGGATTGTTATTGTCTAGAAATTGAACTGTTACTGTCCGACCTCTCCTCAGATTTTTAACTATATCTATAATTCAACGTCCAGGCATCAATTCATAATCGACTTTGAAATGACTCATAAGACCATGTTTAGAACACTTTACTCGGTAAGAATCAAGGTTTCGAACTTCAACTCCCTCCTATTCTTTCCAATGATAGTCGGCCCTCGCCCCTTCTCTTCTTGTTCAAATTTTCTTGTTAATCCCTTGCCCACAAGTGTTTATTCTACCTATAACCCTTAATCTTGGATGGGTTCTTGAAATTTTTGGTGTTTCTCTCTTGATTTCCAAAAATAGATACAAAACTCTCTCTTTTTTTTCCTTGCAGTTGCTGTAGATTTTTAGTGAGAAAAGGAGTATTTATGCTCTATGATTATTCATATTTGCATTTAGGCTCCATTTTCTTTAAGTGCATTATTTTTCCCCCCATATTTTTTCTTCTTCTTATAATTAAGTTATACCTCGTTTCTTTTCTTATAATTTCACCCTATAAATTTTAGTTTAGTTTATTTAATTCAGCCTTGATTAAACCCCGGGGAACAATAAAGGTTGCTTAGATTGCAAACTAACTACATGAGAAATAAAAGTGAAGAAATTCATGCATTTGTTTAAATAAAAACGGGAATTCAGAAATTTTTTGATATAAGTTTCAGGATGAAATATTTCGAGACATTATAAATCAACCTGAAAATGTTGAGGGTTGGATTAAATTAATGAAAAAAAACTAAACTAAAAGTTATAGGGTGAAATTATAAGAAATCAAAAGAGGTATAACTTAATTATAAGAGGAAAAAAAGATGTGGGGGCCTAAATGCAAATAAGAAAAATTATAGAGCATAAATACTCTAATTCTCACTAAAAATCTGCAGCAATCGTAAGAAAGAAAAGAAGGAGTTTTTGTATCCATTCTTGCAAAATCAAGAGAGAAACACCAAAATTTCAAGAACCCATTCAAGATTAAGGGATTACAAATGGAATAAACACCTGTGGGCAAGGGATTAACAAGAAAAATTGAACAAGAAAAGAAGATGAAGGGCTGGCTGTCATTAGATAAGAAAGGAGGGAGTTGAAAATCTTCACCTGGTTGAAGATCAAAACCTTAATTCGTATCGGGTAAGGTGTTCTATACATGATCTTATAATTCATTTCAAATTCGATAATGAATTGATGCCTCAATGTGAGTTATAGATTAGGGTTCTTAGACTTGAATTGGGGGAAAAGTATTTGTTGTTAAAATTAAGTTAATTCATTGTGGTATGTGATTGGGGAAGTGAAACCATGATAATTTACCCAAAAATATAGTTTGTGAAAGTTATGTGTGAAGGGAAGGGGGGTGACGAATCTGGACAGACTCGTCTCCTAACTTTCAATACGATTTTGAATAGGAGGATGAGGAAATTAGAACCAAGTTCCTTCATAGCAATTGTAGTTTTGGATGTTAGCTAACTAAGAAAATTGGTCTTGCTTAATTTGGAGTTGCGGACCTCAAGTTATGGGTTATCAACCGAGACTGGGTCATTACAGACCTTGTAGGCAGTAAGTCTGATTTGTTGATGAGCAATTATGATTGTCTTAGAGGCTGAACTAGGTTCTCCTTCCCTAAAGAACTTGTAGCCTCATGTCTTTTCTTTCTAAAGAGACTAATCTTGCTTGAAATGGAGTTCTATAACTCTAGATATAGTTAACAATATGAGAAGAGGTCGGATAGTAACAGTCCAATATCTAGACAGTAACGGTTGAACAATAACAGTTCAAAGCCTAGATAGTAACAGTTCAAGATAGTAATAGTTCAATGTCTAGATAGTAACAGTTGGACAGTAACAGTTCAATGTCTAGACAGTAACAGTTCAATATCTTGACAGTAACAGTCCAAATGTTTATTGATGAGCGATTTTGACTATCTTAGAGGCAGAATTGGGTTCTCCTTCCTTTAGAGAACTTGTTGCCTCATGTCTTAGGTTTCCAACAAGACCAATCTTGCATGAAACAGAGTTATTTAACTTTAGATATAGTTAAAAATTTAAAGAGAGGTCAGACAGTAACAGTTGGACAGTAACAGTCCAAATGTTTATTGATGAGCAATTTTAGACTATCTTAGAGGCAGAACTAGGTTCTCCTTCCTTCAGAGAACTTGTAACCTCGTGTCTTAGCTTTCCAACGAAACCAATCTCATTTGAAATAGAGTTTTATAACTCTAGGTATAGTTAAAAATCTGAGGAGAGGTCAAACAGTAACGGTTCAAAAACAGGACAGTAACAGTTGGACAGTAACAGTCCAAATGTTTATTGATGAACGATTTTGATTTTCTTAGAGGTAGAACTGCATTCTCCTTCCTTCATAGAACTTCTAGCCTCGTGTCTTAGCTTTCCAACAAGACCAATCTTGCTTGAAACGAAGTTCTATAACTCTAGTTATAGTTAAAAATTTGAGGAGAGGTCGAATAGTAACGGTTCAAAAACAAGACAGTAACAGTCCAAATGTTTATTGATTAGTGATTTTGACTGTCTTAGAGGCAGAAATGGGTTCTCCTTCCTTCAGAGAACTTGTAGCCTCGTGTATTAGCTTTCCAACGAGACCAATCTCGTTTGAAACAGAGTTCTATAACTCTAGATATAGTTAAAAATATGAGGAGAGGCCAGACAGTAATAGTTCGAGGTTTAAACAGTAACAATTTAAATATAAAGAAAAGAATGATAATCATGGTTGGACAAAGAATGATGGTTTAAATAAACGAAATGAGAGAACATAAAATATAAATAAAGGAATAATTGAAAGAAATACCTGTATTGGTTGTTAATATGGTTAATATGAAATATATCCTTGAATAAGGATCACTCATGAGATTATGCCTGTGATGCCAGGAGGGACCACAGGAGTTGTGCAGCGGCAGCAGTAGGGGAGCATGAGTAGACCTTCTACTACAGATAGGTGATCCGCACCTATACTTTCTAGTTAAATTCTATGATTTAATATGTTATTAATGTGAGATGTGAATTACCAAACGTTGGATATTAGGAGAAAGGAGGAAAGTTTGCGTAATGATGCCGATATTTTGGATAGTATTCTGAATGTATGTGTACTCAAGGTGAACAGTTGTTGTGTGAATTTCCAAGTGATGAAATGATCGTTGACAAAGGAAATATGAGAAGTGTGATTTAGGGCATGAACTAGTATACATTTAGTGTATGTTAGGATCCCGGATAGGGATCAATCAATTGGCTAGCATACATTTAGTGTATGTTAGGATCCTGGGTAAGGGGATCAAGATGTATTAGCTAGCATACATTTAATGTATGTTAGGATCCCGGGTAAAGGGATCAGCATGTATTGACTAACATACATGTAGTGTATGTTAGGATCCCGGGTAAGGGGATCAAGATGTATTGACTAGCATACATTTAGTTTATGTTAAGATCCCGGGTCCGGATCACCTTTCATCGACTCTTACGGGGTGATGATGATAACAATGAAATTGGTATCGGTAATGTGTTAAGCGAAAATAATCATGGGTGGTCTTATGAGATCTTAAATGGAGGTTGATAATGGAAGAGAAAAATGTTTTTAGTAGTTGAAGGAGAAAGAGTTTCCAATGAAAACCAAAAGGGAGAAGTGAATAAAATATGAATGCATGTTTGCCTTTTTAAATTGCTGGATATTTGTATTGCTATATTATTGTGATATTCATATTTCAATAATATGTATTTTGTTTTCAGGGCCATCGCATGCACGACAGGAGTAGATTCTAGCTTAGGTTCACTTTTTGGAATTTAGGTTCTAGGGAGTATACCCTTGTTTTTGATAATATTACAACTTTTATATAACTCAATTTGTATAATTAATGTTTAAACTTGAATAGATGAATTTAATTATGTAGTTTGTATAACCATGTTCCATGTATGCATGTTTATATCTTTATCCATCCATGATGATAATTGTTGTACAATGTATATCATAAACATTGTGGTTGATATGAATGATGATGTTTGTGGGATTAAGACCCAGGATGATTAGGTTGAATTGAGTTAGGAGATGTGGTATATTAGAAATGTAAACAGGTCGTGTGTCGATAACTTGGGACCTCCTGGTAGAAAGGAGACTCCGTCAAAATTTCGGTAGACTTTAATACAAACACCATGAATAGATATAGAAAAAAAAATTTAATCACTCTGTTTATCGGTTAACATGAGATCATTGCTTTATCCCGGATATGGGGATGCTACATTACAACTACCTTTAGCATTTGACTATCCATCAGTTGACCCTCCATCTATACTCTGATAAAATTCAACAGCTGACATGCTTTGACTGATGTCCCCTACTCTCTTCTTAAACAGTTTATATTGTTTGCTTTTCCCTTCTTAAAAAAGAAAGCCTGGGAGGTTTACCCATGGAATAGTCAACCTCATTTCTTTTTCCACCACCTGGTTGGTCCTGTTGACCCTCAACAATGCACACCTCAAAAGCCTAGGTTGCCTTTGTCAAATCCTTCATCATCCTGAATTGTAGGGCTATCAATCCCTATTTCAATTCATGCCTGAGTCCATCTCTAAATTTTTCTATCATGTACTGCTAGTAGGCACATGATGTGGGGCAAACATTGAGAGGTCATTGAACCTCCTCTCATACTCCAACACAGACATATCATCTTGCCTCAATACTAAGAACTCATGTTCCTTCATTTTACGGTGATACCATGAGTAGAACTAATTATCAAATTCAACTTTAAAATTTTCTCACATCCATAACCTCACGGCTCTATTGGATAACAGTTGAGTGGCACAATCCACTCTTAATTAATCTAGCACCTTTGTCTGAATTAGGTTTTTCTCTATTTTTCTGATCCATCTGCCAATAATTTTTGCTTTTTGATCCCTCAAGAAAGGTCCACAGCCCATCTCTCTCATGCTCTTTAAAATCCATATTAAGGCAACTACATGATCTATAGGTTTCATAACCATTGGAGTTGGTGGCATTACTAGAGCTACTAGGAGTATAGAGGCCAGGGCATTACCTATATTTTCCATCACTGCCTTCGCTATCCTTGCAATAAAGATAGGGTCAGCATACGGAGTAGAGGGTCTTATAAGAGCCACTAGTAGAGGCACAACTATATGTCCCTGTTGTTCAGCCCTTTTTTGCTGCGATACTCTAGCTTGTCTAAAAATGGTATCATCTAGGAGTCCAACGAACTCATCTGATCTCCTCTGAAAGGAAATTAATAGCACATGTGAGGCAATATCAGCAGGGGAATCCTCCCATTGACTTTCTTCATGATCTATATATCTTGATCCCTCCTCCTCACTGAAAAGAGATTTGTCCTCCTACCTTGTCTCGTACTAACCATCCTAAAATAATTCCTTATACATCAATTTCCATAATAGTTCCTGAATCCATGCCAGGGTTTTGATACAAAATGTAACATCCTCCTATAAAAAAATATTTACTTATAATCATATTTAATGTCTTATGAAATATTGTAACTTTTAAAGTGAGATACACACACACACACACACATCATACATATACATTCTACTAAGAAATCTTAAATTGTAAAATCTATCAAAATTTGGTGGAGTCTCTCCTATAATGGGAGATCCCAAGTTATCGACTAGAGCCTGTTACACTTCATGTAAAACCTGATGAAAATTTATGTAAAAGGCCGACCTATACTAAACAAAATCTAAGGAAGCAAACCGGACTACTCTAGGGAGGATTTGGGAGAGGGGAAAACCGGTTTTAGGATAACTTAAAAAGGAACAAGAACAAAGTGGAACACCCCTTAAACACCCCCATCACATATTTATGGGGGAAATAAATACAAGGGAGGAAAGAGATGACTTTTCCTCTCCTCTAGAATTGACAGCAGCTAATACTGCAGTTAACACCCTCCCTAAAAAGAAAACATAACCAAGATAGCATGCATGCAAATTCCCTTGATTATTGAGTGTGAAGAGAGTTAGAAAAAAAAAAAGAGAAAACAAAAAACATGAAAGAAGGGGGAGTCTAGAGGACCGGCGGGAAAAAGCAGAGGGAAGGAGGGAGAAACCGAAAGAAGGTGGAGGAAGAAACTACTAAAACCTTTCCTAAGGTTACCTAAACTTGTAAGGTAAGAAGAAAACACCACTTTCCTACTTGTTTCTTAGAGATTTCAGGATAGGAGAGGAAACTTCAAGAGAATAGTCTAGGGTCATGCACCTATGATTATTGAGGACTAGATGAGAGATTAAAGAAAATGAGGCTGAATGGGGGGACATAATTCCAGAAATGTTAACAAAAAGAAATGAATGGACATGATGAACAAAACCTTGACTAAGGACCGACTAAGGGAGTTAATGAAAAAGGATGAAATGAAATGATAAAATATGAAAGTTATGACCTTGTTTAACTTATGAAACATATTTGAGTTGAGATAAAATTCATATTCATGATAATGTATTGATTGTGCATACTTAATTGAAGACTTGTGTGAAAATGAAATGTAAGAATGTGCAGAATTATGATCTTGTTGAACCCTGAGAAGGATGTTTAAGCTGAAACAGAATTCATGTTGAAGTTAGTGCTTTGATTTTGTTATGTGATTGGTGAAATTGCATGGTTATGAACCAAGTGAATTAAGTTATAATTGTAGCATGTTGTTGTGAATCTACTTGTGATAAAAATGATGAATTGCATGTGTAACTAGGGAGAAAATGGAAAATAATGTCCGGTCAAAGAAAAGAAAGGGAAAATCATGAAGGAAACTATGCATGATGAACAAACTTAGAAAGACATGAGATGGTATGGAAATAGAACCCTTATATGTTGTAGAATTGTTATTAGTTGTGTTGGTGCATTGTCATGATACAATTGAGAACATAAAAATGTATGATTGTAGCAATGCTAGGTGCCGGTTTTGGAAATGATGATTTGGGACAAACCTTGATAAATGTACATGCAGAGATTTTTCTTTTGTGTTGCTTAATAATGTATGATAAATAGAGTATGATTAGTGACGTTCTATGTTCATCTAGGTTGGGATATGTGTAGGGGGAAAAGGCGTAGTGTAGACCTTACGCGTAGTCAAGGGAGAAGGCAAAACCAGAAATGACTCGATTTGTCATTGATGATTTCTAAATCAGCAGCGACTTACATTGATGATTTCTAGGTCGGTAGAGACACAATTTTCTTCAACAATTTCTGAATTGATAGTAACCTATGTACGCTGACGATCCTGGCATTAGTCGTGAACTAGACTGCATTGATGATTTCTGGGTCGGCAGCAACGCAGTTTTCATCAATGATTTTTTAGTTGACAGTAAATTATGCGTGGTGACGATCCCAGTGCCAGCCACAGAACTAAATTGCGTTGATGATTTCTAGGTCAGAAGCGATGCAGTTTGGTCAACGATTCCTTAGCAAAACAAAAGATCAAATGCGCTGACGATTCCATCCGTCAATCGTATGACTGATTGCGTTGATGATTTCTGGGTCGGCAGTGACTTAGTTTCCATCAACGATTTCTGAGTTAGCAGGGGATGATATTCACTGGAGATTTCATACAACAGTCGTAGCTCAATCATTGTTGATGATTTTTATGTCACCAACAAACCAGTTTTCACTCATAATTTATGTGTCGCCAACAACCTAGTTTTGCTAACAACTTTCTATGATAACAGCAACTTAGTTTATTGATGAATTCCATAATAAAACTAATTTAATGCTTGTGCTGATTTCATCATTGGTATGATCTAATTCACTATAAAACTTAAGAATTAAATGCTAGGACGTTCGTGAGTGGCCGCATTTAAAATAAAATGAAGTGTCTTGATATGATAATGTTCATTGCATGATTGTATAATGTGTGGAACACTTGAATATGAATATGTGTATTCTTGGAATATGTATGATGATGGTTATGTGGTTGCTTGATGCGAATATGTTGATTATGATTATTTGATGTGTCAAGTGGTATGATCAAGATCAGACCTTTAACCAGACAAGGGCACCCCTCGGGGGGAACATGTAAGTGGTTTCCACCTTCTTCTTGCATAATGTTAATTTTCTAAAATGATTTCATTATGAAGATATATTATTGTGTTGTGGTGAATATTAAACCGTCTATGAAATGTTTGATTGAATTAATGATTAGCTTCGGCTAATAGGATCTGAAATTGATGGTCGGGTTGAATTGATGATTACCTTCGGCTAATGGCACCCGAGATGGATGGTCGGGTTGTGTTTAATTATTAGCTTCGGCTAATGGCATCCTAGTAGGATGACCGAGACAAGTATTATGATTAGTTTTGGTTAGGGGCATCCTAGAGTAATGGTCAGGTAGAATTCGATGATTAGCTTTGACTAATGGCATCTGAGGTGGATGACCAGATTTGATAGTTATAATTAGTTTCAGTAATTGATGTAACCATATGGATTGAGTTATGTATATAAGGAATAATGAAAGAACTATAAATAGAAAATATTGATAATGTTCTTTTAGTTATTTATTTTCTTCTTTTTAGTTGATTATAATTCTTGTAATTATTTTGTACTGTAGCAAGGACTTCACACCAATGAGGTGCGTAAGGATCCCATTCCACGGGTCCGAATCTTTTGCAAAGAGCTATGTATTCGCATGTTTATGTCACTATGTATTTTGTATGAACAAATGTATTAAATGTGTTACTGTCGTCCAACACTTTTGTATAAGCTTGTAATGACAGTAGTAGTAGAATAGAAAGGCAAACTTATGAATATGTAAATGGGATGTAATGTAGACTTATGAACATGTAAATATGATGTTGTGAGTATGTGTAATGAACATTTTTTATGAAGATGTTGATTTACAATATTATATGTGTATTGTGCCATACTAATGAATGGAATCTATCTATCAATTCCTGGAATGTTATTGTGAAAAGCATCGAGAACATAATGGCTTACAAAAAAAATATTCTTACCATCAATTTTAGCTATGAAAAATTGAGATATTACAGTTGGTATCAGAGCCCCTGGTTTGGATCCTGAGGAATGAGTATAATAATATTGTTGTGATCTATTTTTAGATGGTGAGCACACGACAGGGGATTCGAACCGAGCCACCCTCCATAGAAAGGAGTAGAGGCTGAAATGCCCAAGACTGGCAGGATGAGGATCGATTGGATGATACTACTTCTCATGCTCCAGTAAGATCATTTAAACCCTTTTAGGGAAGAACCGCAGAAGCTGAGGAAGAGCGGGTACCAAATCAGACGGGGAAAGTACTCCCGATAGGGGTGGGACGTTAAGAATCAAAGGCACACCCCTTAACCGTTCCCACAGGGATGCCCCCGCTTTATGTTGATCCTGAAATCCTAGTCCAAAAAGTTAAGGAAGGGATGGAAGGCCTAGCTAGCTTGATAACTCAGACAATTCCGGCCACACAGGTTCCATAGGCCACCCCAGGGATTATCGTGACCACGGACAACATGGTGTTACTTGTATGGTTGGTCAAAAGTATAAGGGAATTGGGTTGCAAACCATATATGAGGGAACAAGATGCTGAGATAGCCGGGAGATGGATCAAGAAGGTAGAGAAGACTATGATCCAGATTAACATACCCGAGGGCTTGCAGGTAAACTGTGCCACTCAGTTATTGTCCGACCACACCATGACATGGTGGGAAACTATTCAACTAAGGCGTGCAATTGAAACTCTGACTTAGAGTGACTTCAAAATGGAGTTTGAAAATTAGTTCTATTCTAAATACCATCACAAGGATAAGGAATAAGAATTTTTGGCGTTAAGACAGGGTGAACGAGCGGAGATTTCATGACCTTTCATTTTTTGCCCCGCATTACGTCCCCACAGAAGAACGTATGATTGAGAGGCTGAGAAATGGGTTCTGACATGAATTGAGGCAAGGGTTGATTACCTTACGATTCAAATCAGTGAGAGAGTTGATTGAGATGGCACAAGCCTTGAAAACTTGTATTGGTGAGAGTCAGCAGGTACACCAAGGAACAGGTAAAAAGAGAGATGAAGGTTATTTTATCAGCAGACTGCCACTTTCAAAGAAGGGAAAGAGTGGAATGTTTGAACAGTACATGAAGAAAGGAACATCAACGGTATCGTTTCATCACCAGTTAAATGGGAAAATGATGAGTTGACAGACTCACTTGAAGGCAAACCCTTCAAGGGGGACTAGTGATCGGAAGAATATGAACTACCCTCATTGTATGAAGTTCGAACAGAGGCACCCTGGAGACTGCTCTGTTTCCCCGTAGTGATGTTTTGTATGTAGAGGGGAGGGTCATAGATGGAGGAACTACCAGTATCTAGGGCAAGGATGACATTACTGTGATGAAAGAGGCTATTATAATAAAGAGTGCCCCAACAGAAACACTGGACAGACACAAAGTTATAGATAGCCAAGCCAGAGTCACCAACAGTCTGTCAGCATGAATAGGCCGGTGAGATCTTTCCAATCTGAAGCAAACTCCAACTGAGGAAAATCAAGGGCATAGAATGATCGAACCTTAGGGAGGGTCTTTCACCTAACACAGGAAGAGGTTAGGGCTACATCCGACATAGTGGCAAGTACGCTATAGATGAATAATTTTAATATCATATGTTGTTTGATCCGGGTACCACCCCCTCATTTATTGTTAAGAGAATCATTACCAAAATAGGGAAGGGAGTGAAAATAATAGAAAAAAGGTTTGTAATTAGAACATCAATGGGGAACATGGTAGAAACAAATAATATGTATGTGGGGGTGGGGGTTAGTCTAGCTGGGTATGAACTAGAAATAGACATGATACCCTTAGAATTACATGATTTTGATATAATTCTAGGCATGGATTGGTTGAGTAAGTACAAGGCCCTGATAGACTGCTATACTAAAATTGTTACATTCCAAATACCTGAGGGTAGGAGGATGGTTTTCGAATGAGAAAGGATTCCCAACCCGATCACCTTAATATTTGTAACAGCCTGGAAATTTCTGAGAACAGGATGTATGGGATACCTCGCATATATCTTAAACTTTGGTGGAGGAAGTCCACGATTGAATGATATTCCTATGGTGAAGGAATTTCCAGACGTATTTCCCGAAGAACTGTCGGGACTGCCCCTAGAGTGAGAGCTAAAAGTGTTTATAAATACTTTCCCAGAAGTGCCACCCATAGCTCAACAACCATATCGAACGGCTCCGGTAGAACTGAATGAGCTAAGGACCAAACTACAAGATTTGCTAGACAAAGGGTTTATACGACCTAGCAATTCACTATGGGGGGCACCAGTCTTATTTATGAGAAAGAAAGATGGAACTCATAGACTTTGTATTGACTATCGTCAGCTGAACAAAATAACAATGACAAATAAGTACCCGTTACCGTGGATAGATGATTTATTTGATAAACTGAAGGGAGCTAGAGTATTTTCAAGAACAGATTTGAAGTCAGGGTACTATTAGATGAAGATTAAGGAGTCAGATGTACCGAAGACTATATTCAGGACCCGCTATGGGCACTATGAATTCTTGGTGCTACTGTTCAAGTTGACGAATGCCCCAACCCTTGTCATAACCTATTTCTAGGTTATTCCTCAAATTCACTTCTTTTTCTTCCAAAATAAAATAAAGGCTAGCAACGTGAAGAAAGTAGGCCAAAGAGGATTCCAAAAAATACATTAAAACCAAGTTGTAATTTTAGAGGAAATTTGAGGCTTAATTGTACCCTATTATACCAAAAAATGAAAAAACAATGCAAATTCAAGGTCAAATTAAATGATTATTAGACAAATATGCATAAACATTAAGTCTAAGAACATAATTAAATTTTTAATAGGTCAATTTAATTTGATCATGGCCCAAATTAAATTTTAATTATATTTAAGAATTAATTTAGGTCCAATTGAAGGGTTTAATTAGGTGCAAAGACTTAATTACACTTTAAATAGGTCAAATTAATTTTACTAGGGGTTTAATTGGTGAAAAATTAAGTTTGGGAGCCCAATTTGGGCTTGATTGAGTATATTAGAATTTTAAGAGACCAAATTTAATTTTTACCAAGTTAATTGATTGAAATCAGGGGCAAAATCGCAAGAAAATTAAAGTTTTTTGCTCAATTACGGGTCAAATTGAAGAAATTCGCAGCAAAGAACGAATCTGTAAAATAAGTTGAATTATGGGGACCCAATCGGTTGAAATCAAGGGTTGAATTAAAGAAATTGAAAGTTTAATGGTCAATCGAGGGTCAAATTGCATAAATCCAAAACCAATGACCAAAGAGAAAAAGGTGTGCAAATCTAGGGTTGAAATTAAAGTTTTCCTAGGGATGTAATAGCATAAAATTAAAATTTTGAAGCCAATATAGGATGTAATGGATACAAATTAGCAATCAAAGGACTAAAGTGAACATTACCAAAACGGTGTCATTTTGGTGACTATTCATCTTCTTCCTCATTTTTTCTCTAAAATGACAACTCTAGGAGGCTACTTTGCACGTGCATTTAATGCCTTTAACCTTCACCAAATTTAACAAACCTTGCATGCAAATGATCACCTAACATTTCTCTAGAACCTCGTATGATCCATTCAGGCTGATTAACAACATAACAGTCGTGATGCTGACCTAAAAAGGTCAACTCAGATAGCCTTTAACTGCCAAATTTGACAGTTTATGGTACCTCCTTTGAGCCAATAGTTAGGATCCTTTAGAGCTGAACCAAGGGCCGGAATTTTTCCCTAGTGTAGACAAGATTACCCTTTTCCTTCCCCTATAACTAGGTGTGGATTTCATGGCTTGAGCATGAAGAAAATGGGGTCCAAAGTTGGCTAAAAATCAACCCCTTGCTCGGTTTCTGCACATTTTTTCTCTCCCTCTCTATCTGTCGTTCCAGCCACCGAACGACGCCACCATCAGCTTGTCTATCACCAGCTCCACCACAGGCAACTAGCCCAACCACCTGTCAGCCACCAGGAGCCACCGGTGCACCCTTTCTCTCTCCTGTAGAGTTGTTTCTTCCTCTTCCAGCTGTAGTCACCCCAGTTGACTCAAGCCACCATTTCTCCCACCATCACCTCCACCTACTACACGCCAAGCCAGTGACAAAAGCTCCTTCCCCTCTATAAGGTTACATTCCAATTCTCCCCGCCGTTTGTAACTGTAAAATTGCATGCAGAACATGAACTATTGTTACGTTCTGCAATTAATTAACTCTGAAGATGGGTCAGACCTGATCTGGCCCACTCAAATGGCTGGGTTAAGTCCGGCCCAAAACAAAAAACAACAAAAAAAGATATGTTGGGCCGAGATTGGCCCAAGCCTTTCTTAGGCTGAACCCGGCCTAGTTGTTGGGTCAACCCATTCCATATATATTTAATAAATATTTATTTATAATATAATACATATTATAATATTATATTAAAAAATTCAAAATCCTTTCAAAAAAATTGTGATTTTCTCAAATGTTTTTCCTACCGATTTTGCATAATATAAGGTTGTATATTTATATTATAAGATACAAATCTGGTATTAAAATATTTGATTTTCTCTGAAATATTTCTAAAACAATTTCAAAAAAATTCAAAAAAAATTTCACAACTTTTAAACTAATTTCCCTTTAAAAAAAAAACAAAAATCTTTTTTGTTTTCGTGCATATGGCCGAATCCTAAAAATTTTCCAAGCACATTTTCTTAAAAAGACAAAAAGCATTGCATCTTTCTCATGTTTTAAAAATCCAAAAAAATGGATATCATGACCAGTTTATGATTATCCTTTTGGATTTGGCCAAAATATCCAAAAACATTTACCAATCATTTTTTAGAGTTTACATGTAGACTTTAATATCTATGGGGTGTAAAACTATACAATAGAGTGCATCCTCGGGTATTAAAGATACAAGGTGTAAAATAAATGTGATGTTAAAGTTTGAACTCTAGAATGGTTATGATTAAATTCGATGAGGTAGAGACTCACTCATGAAGAGAGATCTACCTTAGACCTTAGAAAAGACTAACAAATAGAAACTCAGCCTAGAAAAATAATCAAACAGCAATGTAGTTTACCTTAGGTAAGGTGCCTTAGGGGTGATGCATCTTCTCCTTGCACAATCAATCCCTTACCCAGACTCTCACAGACCATAGGTTCTTAGTAACCATAATATTAGGTGGCAACTCCTGAACCTTAATCATAATTTTATGATTAAACCCAAAACTCTTTCTTTCCCAACAACACACACCTCCTCAGGAGGCATGAAAAGCTCGTTGTCACCCTGACATCATGCCCCTGCAACAACTCTCTTCATGGAATTGATTAATCAGGTTTTCCAATTATACCTTGACAAATATGTGGTAGTATTTATTGATAACATTTTGGTTTACTCGAACACCTTTGAAGAACATGAAGGACACTTGAGGTAGGTCTTGCAGACCTTGAGAAATCACCAGTTGTATGCGAAGCTAAGTAAATGTGAATTCTAGTTGGAAAGGGTGATGTTTTTGGGCATGTCATTATGACCGAAGGTGTCTTTGTAAACCCTAGAAGGTCAAAGTACCCCTGCGACAACTCTCTTCATGGACTTGATTAATCAGGTTTTCCAATCGTACCTTGACAAATATGTGGTAGTATTTATTAATAACATTCTGGTTTACTCGAACACCTTTGAAGAACATGAAGGACACTTGAGGTAGGTCTTGCAGATCTTGAGAAATCACCAGTTGTATGCGAAGCTAAGTAAATGTGAATTCTAGTTGGAAAGGGTGATGTTTTTGGTCATGTCATTATGACCAAAGGTGTTTTTGTAAACCCCAAAGGTCAAAGTAATCTTAAAATAGGAGAGACCAACTTCAGTGATCGAGATACATAGTGCAGGATACTATAGAAAATTCATTGAAGGGTCTTCCCTGATTGCAACCCCTTTGACACAGTTAACTATGATAGATAAAAAGTTGGTATGGTCGAAAGAATGTGAAGAAAGTTTCCAAAAGTTAAAAAGGAGGCTCACCATCACCCTGGTATTAACACTTCCCTCAGGAACCAAAGGTTTTGTGATTTATAGTGATGCCTCGAGGAAAAGGTTGGGGTGCATTTTAATGCAACATGGAAAGGTGAATGCCTATGCATCGAGTCAATTGAAGACCTATTAGGAGAATTATCTAGTGCACAACTTGGAGTTAACTATTGTGGTATTTGCATTAAGAATATGGAGACACTACCTGTATAGGGTTTGGACCCAAATTTTTACTGATCACAAAAGTTTGAAGTATTTGATGTTGCAAAAGAAGTTGAATATACGACAAAAAAGGTGGATAGAACTAATTAAAGACTATGATTGCACCATAGAATACCACCCTATGAAAGAAAACATGGTGGCAGATGCTCTCAGTCGCAAGAATAAAGCAACTCTGGGTAAGCCAAAATTATGGAAGGAATGACAGCTAGCAGAGTTGAAAGAGATGGGTGCAGAATTAGGTATTAACTTAGGAGGTGAACTATTAGCTCATCTGATAGTGCGGCCAATGTATCGGGAATAGATACTGCGAGCTCAATCCAATGACATTGAGGGGTCTAAGATTAGGAAGAAATTAGAAGTCAGGTTAGAAACTCTATTCCAAGTGACATATGATGGAACATTGATGATGGGACAACGTTGCATGTGCCTAATGATGAGATGGTTAAACAGATGATTCAACGAGAAGCTCACGAATCCAAATTCACCATGCATCCTAGCAGTACCAAGATGTACCAAAACCTGAAACACCTCTATTGGTGGCCCAACATGAAAAGGAAAATAGTCGAATATATGTCAAAGTGTGGAATATGTCAACAAGTTAAAGTTGAACATCAAAGACTAGCAAAACCATTGCAGCCACTACAAATTCTAGAATGGAAATGGGAGATTATCAACATGGATTTTGTGTCAAGATTTCCTAAGGAAAGGAAAGGGGATGATGCAATATGGGTCATCGTAGATCGCTTGATGAAGTTTGTGTTATTCCTGCCAATAATGATGATCGATCTGGTAGACAAGCTTGCTAAGATATACATAAATAAGGTAGTGCGGCTTCATGAGATCCCCAAATCTATTGTTTTGGATCGGGATCCTAGGTTTATCTCTCGACTTTGGCTGAGCATACAACGCCCTTTAGGGACAAGATTGGACATGAGTACTGCATTTCACCTCCAGACCAATGGCTCAGAAAGAGTCATCAAAGTTTTGGAAGACCTATTAAGGGCATATGTGTTAGAATTTGAAGGAAACTAGGAGGAGTACATAGCATTGGTGGATTTCACATATAACAATAGTCACCAAGTCACAATAGGAATGGCCTCGTATGAAGCCTTGTATGGTAGGAGGTGCAGGACTCCTTTATGTTGGGAAAAAATCGGGGACATGAAGTTGTTTGGCGTAGAATTGGTATAGTTACCACAGAGAAAAGGACAACCATCAAAGATTGAATAAAAGTCCATTAGACAAATAGAAGAAGTATGTGGATGTAAGAAGGAGACCCCTCTAGTTTAATGTGGGAGATTGGGTATTCATAAAAGTAGCCTCGTGGAAGAACATGTTGAGGTTTGGATTGAAAGGAAAGCTAACTTCCCGTTTCATCGGACCCTTTAAAATTTTATAGCAAATTGGGCCAGTAGCTTACAAAGTAGACTTGCACCCACAATTAGCAAGGTCCACGATGTGTTCCATGTCTCTTCACTATGAAAGGCTGACGTGATCCCACTCAAGTTCTACCCCAAGTTCCGGTAGAAGTCAAGGAAGACTTAACACTCAAAGTGAGGCCCATAAAAATTCTAGATCGGGAAGTGAAAGAACTAATGATTATGAAAAAGTGCCCAAATAGAAGAACTTGGGAGAAGGGATTTGAAATGAAGAAGAAGTACCCTGAACTATTTGAACAACCAAGTAAGGAACACGAAACCTCCTTAATTTCAAGGATGAAATTCTATTAGGAGGGGAGAATGTAGAACCTAGCGAAAATTTAAGTAAAAGACCGACCTACACTAAACAAAATCTAAGAGAGCAAACCGGCTTGCTCTACGAAGGATTTGGAAGGGGGGGAAACCAGTTCTAGGATAAATTAAAGAGGAACAAGAACAAAATAGAATAGCCCTTTAAACACCCCATCACAGTTATAAGGGATATAAATACAAGGGGGAGAAAAAAAGATGACTCTTCCTCTCTCTCATAACCGGCAGCAACTAATGTTGCAGCTAGCACCCTCCCTAAAAAGAAAACAGAACCAAGACAACATACATGCAAATTCCCTTGACTGTTGAATGAAAAGAGAGTTAGAAAAAAAACCAAAAACATGGAAGAAGGGGAAGTCTAGTGGACCAGCTGAAATAAGCAGATGGAAGGAGGGAGAAACCAAAAAAAAAAACAGAGAGAAGAAGTTACTAAAACCTTTCCTAAGGTTACCTAAAATTGTAAGGTAAGAAAAAAAACACCACTTTCCTACTTGTTTCTTAGAGATTTCAGGACAGAAGGGAGGAGGAAACTTCAATAGAATGGTCTAGGGTCTTATACCTATGATTATTGAGGACTAGATAGAGAGAGTGAAGAAAATGAGGTTGAATAGGAGGACATAATTCCAGAAATGTTAGCAAAGAGAAATGAATGGACATAATGAACAAAACCTTGACTAAGGACCGACCAAGGGAGATAATGAAAAAGGATGAAATGAAATGATAAAATCTGAAATTTATGACCTTGTTTAACTTGTGAAACATACTTGAGCTGAGATAAAATTCATGTTCATGATAATGTATTGACTGTGCATACTTGATTGAAGATTTGTGTGAAAATGAAATGTAAGAATGTGCAAAATTGTGATCTTATTGAACCCTTAAAAGGTGTTTAAGCTGAAACAGAATTCATGTTGAAGTTAATGCTTTGATTTTGTTATGTGATTGGCAAAATTGCATAGTTATGAACCAAGTGAATTAAGTTATGATTATAGCATGTTGTTATGAATATACTTATGATAAAAATGATGAATTGCATGTGTAAACTAGAGAGAAAATGGACAACAATGTCTAGTCAAAGAAAAGAGAGGGAAAATCATGAAGGAAACTATGCATGATGAACATACGTTGAATGACATGAGATGGTATGGAATAGAACCCTTATATGTTATAGAATTGTTATTATTTGTGTTAGTGCATTGCCATGATACAATTGAGAACATAAAAATGTATGATTGTAGCAACTCTAGGTGCCGTTTTTGGAAGTGATGATTTGGGAGAAACCTTGATAAATGTACATGCAAAGATTTTGCTTTTATGTTGCTTGATAATGTATGATAAATGGAGTGTGATTAGTGACATTCTATATTTAGCTGGGTTGGGATATATGTAGAGGGAAAGGTGTAACGTAAACCTTACTCGTAGTCAAGGGAGAAGGCAAAACCAGAAATGACTCGATTGTCGCTGACGATTTCTGAATCAACAGCGACTTAGTTTGCGTTGATGTTTTCTGGGTCGATAGCGACGTAGTTTTCATCAATGATTTCTAAGTCGATAGTAAATTATATGTGCTGGCGATCCCAGCGTCATCCGCAGAACTGGAACGTGTTGACGATTTCTAGGTCAGCAGCGATGCAGTTTCATCAACAATTCTTGAGGAAAATAGTAGAACAAATACACTGATGATTCCATGCGTTAGTCGTAGGACTGATTGCATTGATGATTTCTGGGTTGGTAGCAACTCAGTTTCTGTCAATGATTTTTTAGTCAGCAGGGGATGATATTCGTTGATGATTTCTGTGTCACCAGCGAACCAGTTTTCACTAGTGATTTCTGTGTTCCTAATGAACCAGTTTTCGCTGACGATTTCTATGACAGCAGCGACTTAGTTCATTGATGAATTCCATATCAGAACCAATTTAATGCTTGTGATGATTTCATCATCGGTCTGATCTAATTCACTACGAAACTCAAGAATTAAACGCTAGGACGTCCGTGAGTGGCCGCGTTTAAAATAAAGCGAAGTGTCTTGATATGATGATGTTCATTGCATGATTGTATAATGTGTGGAACACTTGAATGTGAATATGTGTATTCTTGGAATATGTATGATGATGGTTATGTGGTTGCTTGATGCGAATATGTTGATTATGACTATTTGATGTGTTAGGTGGTACGATCGAGATCGGACCTTCAACCAGACAAGGGCACCCCTCGAGAGGAACAGGTAGGTGGTTTCCACCTTCTTCTTGCATAATGTTAATTTTCTGAAATGATTTCTTATGGAAGATATATTATTATGTTGTGATGAATATTAAACTATCTATGAAATGTTTGATTGAATTAATGATTAGCTTTGGCTAATGGCATCCGAAATGGATGGTCGAGTTGAATTGATGATTAGTTTCAGCTAATGGCATCCTAAAAGGATGGTCGGGTTGTGTTTAATGATTACCTTCGGCTAATGGCATCCTAGTAGGATGATCGAGACGAGTATTATGATTAGTTTTGGTTAAGGGCATCTTATAATGATGGCCGAGTGGAATTCGATGATTAGCTTCGGCTAATGGCATCCGAGGTGGATGACCAGATTTGATAGTTATAATTAGGTTCGGTAATTAGTGTAACATATATGGATTGAGTTATGTACGTAGGGAATTATGAAAGAACTATAAACAGAAAGTATCAATAATGTTCTTTTAGTTATTTATTTTCTTGTTTTTAGTTGCTTATAATTCTTGTAATTATTTTGTACTGTAACAGCGACGTTACACCAACGAGGTGCGTAGAGATCCCATTCCACAGGTCCACATCTTTTGCAAAGAACTACGTATTCGCATGTTTATGTCATTATGTATTTTGTATGAACAAATGTATTAAATTTATAACTGTTGTCCGACACTTTTGTATAAGCTCGTAATGACAGTAATATTAGAATAGGGAGGCAAACTTATGAATATGTAAATGGGATGTAATGTAGACTTATGAACATGTAAATATGATGTTGTGAGTATGTGTAATAAACACTTTTTATGAAGATGTTTATTTACACTATCATATGTGTATTGTGCCATACTAATGAACGGAATCTATCTATCAATTCCCGGAATGTTATTGTGAAAAGCATCGAGAAGATAAAGGCTTCAAAAAAAATTTCTTACCATCAATTTTGGCTATGAAAAATTAGGATATTATACTTTAATATTCAACAATTCCTCATCTCATTCATTATGCAAACATCCTAGACTTATTACATCACAACTCAACCACATCACATTAGTCACATGTCATTATGGTTCACTACAATTCTCCTTACACACATACAAAAAGTTCCAACAAAACTTAGTATCAATTTCATCAACATCTATTGTTTCTCTTTATATAATTATGTTCGTATATGCATTATATCACATAAACAATATCACATTGGCATCGATTATTTATTTATTTATTTATTCTTTCTTTGATTGGCACCCTAACTTCTTATACTATGCGGTTCATGAATTGAAAAAAAAATATCAATTAAAAAAAGATAAACAAAACCAAGTCGGGGTGGATTAACCTACCAAATTCGTGACCCAGGTAATGAGATCAAGATAGCTTCATAGAAAAAAAAAACATGGAGTCTAATTTCAAATCAACCAAATATCGAAGGATAAAATTCAGAAAAAAAGAACTTCAACTAAAAATAGGACAAAAAAAAACTCGAGTTAACCCGTGACATGGGATAAGCAAACCCAACATTAAATGATGAAATAAAAAAATAATGCGAGTTAACTCGCCTAACAAGTGACCCCGGTAATGAGACTAAGATAACTTTATAGAAAGGAAAACAAAACAAAATGATGAAGTCTAATTTCAAAACAACTAAATGTTGAAGGAAGAAATAAAAAAAAATAACAAAAGTATATGACCTGAGTTAACCTATTAGACTTGTGACTTGGGTCATGAGATCAGGATAACCTCATAAAGAGTAAAGAAAAAATGACTTGAGTCAACCCGGGTTAACCTGTCAAACCCGCGATCAAGATCATGAGGCTGAAATGAAGTCTAATTCTCAATCAACCCAATGTCGAATGATGAAATTGAAAAAAAAATATCAATTAGAAAAGGATTAAAAAAAACCTCTAGTCAACATAGTTAACCCGCCAAATATGTGACACGAGTTTTGAGACCGAGCTAACCACGTATAAAGCAAACCACAATAAATTATGAAGCTTGATCCCCCAATAAATTAAATGTTGAAGTAGAAAATTAGGAAAATAAATCTAGATATAAAAAGCAAAGGAAAAAAAAACAAAGAAAAAAAACACTATTGAAATGAATAGTATTTTGTGAGGTGATAAATAGTAAAATCAGCACCGGTTTTAGTTTATAGCTCGGCCAATGGCTTAAATTTTGTTGCGAGTAGGACCAAATTTTTTTTAACGTAAACAAGAACACTAAAAGCGTGGGGATTTTTTGGCAATGCTATTAATCCCGGGTAAACAGGTAAATCTTGAAATTCCTTGACTTGGCTTCTTATATGGCATGAGTTTTCAACCAAATCATATAAGAGTTAACTCGATGTGAATTGGTTGATTTAATATGTTTAAATGATATATATTCGACTAGAAAAAGCATAGATCAATTTATTAAAAAAACCAAGAAGATTTTTTAAAAACATATTAAGGGGATGACATATTGGATGACCTCAATCACACACGACTTGGTTTATGAATTTAATTAGATTTAATAAAATATTTTGAAAACAATTCTTTTAATTACATGATAGAAATTAGATTCTCGTAAAATCGAGCATCAATCATAAAATAGATGTTTGTTTGAGACCGTGATAACACTAAGAAAAGCATGGAAAAAACAAGTCACAAAGTCTATTCCCTAACCAATTAAACATTGATAGATGAAATTGAGAGAAAAAAATAAAATAGTTTTTTAAATTATTATTATTGACATTAAGTAAAAGACCAAATCACCTTTGAGATGACAATTAAGCCCCCCTTTGAAGTCAAGCTTTAAAAGTGATTTAAAAAAAAAAACTTAAACTCAAGCTAAGTGTTCTCATGTATTTATAAGCATTATAGCAACTTAACTATGCAAAAAAGAATAAAAAAGAAAGTAATAACTTTGATCAATTAAAAAATGGTTAATCCATAATAATTGAAAGAGAGCGAGTATGAAAGTCATTGTGGAAAACCAAAATGGTAAATTTAATGTTTAAACTCATACTAATTGATCCGAGCGAATCTTTTAAACCTAGGTTAATATTCTAAATTCATAACCCATGAAATTAAAAAACCTGGGTTCAATTAAAAATTTCATTTGTCAACCAGTTCAATGCTAAATGATAAAATTAAAAAAAAATCCTGAATTAAAAAACTAACCAAAAAAATAAGCATCAAATATGAAAGAAGAAAAAATAAAGGGGTGAAATTCAAAAGGAAAAAAAACTTCTAAAATTATATTGAATAAAAAACAAAATAAAAACAATAAGAACCAGATCTAATAGATAAAAAATTTGGAGGATGCAATTGAAAACAAAAGAAAATTTGAGAAATGAATTAAAAACAAAACAAATAGGTATCATGAAATCAGAGACAAAATCAAAAGAAAACAAACTTGAAGGGCTAATATGAAAATATGGAGGGCCAAGCACAGATTTCTAGGAGGAAAGAGAGAAAAAAAGGGAAAAAAAATTAAAAAAAGAGAAGAAGAAGAATGAGGCTAGGTCATACGCCTAACCTATAGAGAAAGGGCTTGCGTGCAGGCCTACAAGTCCAGGCCCTATCACTCAACCTTTAAAATTTTTTTAAATGACAACATGTCATCCGCCCTAATACTCTGAATTGTCTATAAGTCTCCAGATTTCGACTACTAGTTTGGCTAGAAAAACATGATTAGTTTTTTATTCAAAAACTCATTTTTAACCCAAAACATCTAAGAAACACCCTAGGAACATTGTTAAGCCAATCTATGGCATCCAAAAACACAAAAAACTGACCCAAAATCAACCCAAAACCAAAAATCTTCCAGGACTCAAATATGTTTTTTATGTGTTTTCAAGGTAAAAAAAATCTAATATTAACTTCATTTATCATATAGAACCATTTGACACAATTATAAACCATTGTGGTGGCTAAAATCTTCACCAATAACAACTTTCTCTTTATAAGCCGAAATCTAGTGATCTCGTCTCTCTTCTCCACTAAAAAAGGACTTAAAAAATAAGAAAATAAAATTTGGTATTGAAATATATTTTTTTAAAATTATAGGGACTGGTTACCTAATAGCTTAAAAAGATGGGGTGCGAAAATAAATTTTTTAAATAAATTGCAAAGACGCTACTTATTTTACCTATATTTTCCACTTCAGTCCCCCTCTCTTTCAATTCAACCCTCGCCTCCCAAAAAAGATACAATTAAATTCTAATTTTGGCTCCAAATGACTCAATTGTAGAAAAAGAATAGTTTGAGGATCACATTGAATTTTTAAAAAAAATATGTTATTTCAATCTACAATTATTCGTGAGGTGATATATAATAAAAATATTTACGTTGAAAATACTATAGCTTTTAGCTTTATACTTAATAAATTGTAATCGTATGGATGTATTTCTTTAACCTTATAGAAAGTGAGATTTTTCATATTTATCTAATGACTCACTATAACCATCGCCAAAACATGGGGCGGTGGTGTGTGTTCATTTCTCGAGACAGGACGGAAGTTTTTTAATAAATTCATCCGCTTCACAGGTTCTGTGTATGGCTATGGTGGGGGAAATAACACGTGGCTGCATCTACGGTAGACGTGGAGCTTTGCATGAACAAGAGCCGCAGTGATTGACTTTAGCTGGCTTCTCGAGGTTAGTGAAAAGCCAGACTTCACTGTCGGCGCCGCTTTGAAATGCAGTCATATAATTGGCAAAGCTCGGCTTCTAGATTCGGCTCGCAACACGAAAGTAGTTGTAGCGTTTACACGTGGCTTAGCTGAGCTTAACCTTTTTTTTAGTTAATTGATATCACTATTTAATTTTATGGTTGTGATTTAAAAAAAATAAGTTTTAAAAAATATAGTTAACTGAGGTTAGTTGGATTTAAATACGTGTTTTGTAAAAATTATGATTAAAGTTTATGCACAGCAAAAAAAACATGTATAAAATTTTGGTAATTGTGTAATTGTAGTTATTTTTCAAAGTATTTTTTACTTGAAAATGCATTAAAATAATATATTTTTATTTTTTAAAAAATTATTTTTGATATCAGCGCATCAAAATGATCTAAAAACATCAAAAAATATTAATTTGAAGCAAAGAAAAAAAAATTTTAAAGCGCAAAAACAAATAGTGTTTTACGAAATTCAGTTACAAAAACATGTAAAAATTGCATTTCAAACTCAATTTTTTAGTGGGTCTCACAGTATAAAACACAGTTTTAACAATTACCAAACATCTTACTGTGTTTTTTGCACTGCAAACACAAAAGCAGGTGCAAGACAAACGCAATCTAAGATTTAATAAAACTACATGGAGTTTTTTTTTGGTGAAACATGTAAAATGTTATCATTGAAGATGTTTTTCAATTTTTAGCTGGAAAAATATTTTATATATAAAACATTATTTAATGATGATGAGATATGATTATGATGATGGTAAAAAAAGTAGTGGTGGATGAGGAGGTAGTGGTGGTGATTATAAGATGGAGGTGATGGAAAAGATTGTAATGAGATGATATAATAATTATGATGGAGAAGGTGATTAAAGAGAATGTTGTAGTGAAAGAAGAGATTTCTATGATGGAAATGAGATGAAGTTGATGATAAAGAAGATAGTGAAAGAAGAAGTGGTAATGGAGAAGAAAATAATGATGGTGATGGTAGTGATGATAAGACGTAAATAGTAGATAAAATAATTGAATAACATTTTAAGAGCCTATTTGTTTTTACATTTCAAATGTATTTTTGAAAAAAAATTAATTTTTTTTTACTTCAAATTAATTGTTTTTTGATGTTTTAAGATTATTTTGATGTATTGATGTCAAAAATAAATTTTAAAAAATAAAAAATATCATTTTGATGCATTTTTAAATGAATAAAAATATTTTTAAAAAACAATCATTATCATAACATGAGCTCTAAATAAATTATTATTTATAAAATACTTTACAGGATTTTACGTGTAAATTTTTTTTACAATAAATAAATAAAATTTAATAATTAACTATAAAGTATTTTATCAAAAATAAACATAAAAACAAAAAAAAATCATAAAAATATTTTTTATAAAATATTTCACAAAACAAACCAATCTCTTAATAGAATTTGAAAAAAGAGATGATGAGAGACAAGTTAGGTTAGGACGTGGCCACTTGGGACAAGCAATTCTTTCTTTTTCTCGAAAAAGGGACCACGAAAATGTTGTTAACGTAAAAGTGAGGCCCTCGTTCGAGCAAATCTAAAGTGGGGCCCATTAAAGAAAGGACAAAACGTTATTCCTATAATTGAAACCCAAAAGATACCTGCATCCAAGTTGTCTTGTTGTCAACCTAAGATTTTTTTTTTTTGTCTAAACCAATTTCACATCTTTATTTGCTAAATGCTTACTTGTCATTTTTCAGCCTTAGCTCGATTAGTATTCCTTACGTCGGAGAGGCTGAAACAAAATAGTAATTTCTTTTTTTTAATAAATGTAGCAGTTGGATATTGATGGTCTATATAACATCTAATAAAAAAAAAAGAATTAATCTGATTTAATTTTGATGTATGAAAAATGATTTTTTTATCAAAGAAATTAGCAAAATAGAGAGAAAATAAGAGGTTTTTTTTTTTTTAAATCTTGGTATAATATAGAAGAAGAAAAATTGTTGAGTTCATCTACTTTTATCATGATCAATTGATGCAAATGTAGAGCACGGTTTCCAAGCAGAAACGACTCCTTGAGTCATTGAGGATAGAGACTTATATATTCGGCTGTTAGAATTTTTATTTATTGATTTCAAAATTTTGTTGCTAAGTTGTTGTTAAATTCTTTCCTAATTTATTTTTGTAAGATTTTTTTTTGATGTGTTAGCAATTTTTTTCTAGTTTATTTCCTGAATTATATAGCATCATATGTAATCTTTTAAAAGTGACAGTGATAGAAAAGAAAGTTAGTTACCAATTTTTCTTGAATGATGAATTCGAGAATTGAGAGATTCCATTGACAGAGAGAATATGTTTTGTATTGCTTTTCCTCTTAACATTTGATGAGAGGTTGGCTTTAGATGTTTGCACCAATTTTGGTATCAGAGCAAGGTTTCTTTCCTCAAGAAATTCAGTGTCTCATGCATGTAATCCGCAGTGGTAATTCTTACAATATATCGAATAACCTACCCCAACTACAAGCACAGATCACCCAACTCACATCTATCCTAGAACAAATTAATCATAGGATAGATGTAACGGATGAACATCGAGCTCGAGATGAGTTTGGACCTCAAATAGGCGGGTGTGTGGGCCTCCTCTAGAAAATGAAATAGATGGTAGTGAAGGGGATGAAGATGATGAAGAATACAAGGAGAGGAACAAGGGATTTGGTGATCGTAGAGCTCATTTTGAGCGGAATGGCCATGAATTTCCCAGGGAACAAAGAGGGCTTGACTTCAACCATCACCCTTTTGATGAACTGACCAGGGGAATGAAGGTAGATGTCCCAGGTACTTTTAGGAAGTTGGACTCTAATGCTTTTGAAGATTGGTTGACGGCCATTGAGGATTCTTTTGATTGGTTCTCTTTGTCTGAGGATAGAAAAGTTTGTTATATCCATATGAAATTAAAAGGACATGCACGAGCTTGGTAGGGGTAGCATGGAAGAATAATTACGTCGTACTCAACGTGAGCTAGAGTCTAATTGGGAGGAAATGAAGGAGCGGTTGAAGGAGAAATACTTGCCTATTGATTATGAGCAAATGATGTTTGAAGAGATGTTACAACTGAGGCAAGGGATGTTGATTGTCGACCAGTATACAGATTGTTTCCATGTATTAACTATTCGTAGCAAGGTGGTGGAAAACGAGCAACAAATCTTAGCTCGTTACCACACGAGCTTATGTAATGAGATGTGAAAAGAGATGCTGATTGCACAACACCTAAATGTTAACAAAGCTTATCAATTTTCCTTACGAGTCGATCGAGAGGCAACTAGGGCTCTGAGACAAATGGCATCTACGGATCCTAGGCAGGAACAAGCTCCAACCCAATTATTCCAAAAACCACTTTTGCTTACTGATCCGGGTAGAAACACCGTGATGGGAGACCAAAGAGGAAAGGCCAAGCTTACAGGCGACGGACCACAATACTATAAGTGTAAAGGGTTTAGACACTTTGTTGTACGTAGTGTGTCCCGCGAGAGAAATATTTTTGGCATTTGTGTGTAAAAAAGAAATTAGAATGCCTTGATGCAGTTGAGGGAGTTAAGGAAGAAAGTGATGGCAAAGATGTAGAGCACTTGGGAGCAACCGACCTGCCTAGCTGTGTGATCCATAGAGTTTTGACTGGCACAAGAAAAAGGTCCAAGGTGATTCTGACTGGAGGCACACCAACATTTTTCATACTCGTATGGAGTATGGTGGTCGCACATTGAATGTCATAATTGAAAACAAGAGTTGAATGAATGTAATTTCTAGTGATCCGGTAAGTGTTTAGGTTTGAAAGTTGAAAAACATCGTACTACTAATCGAGTAAGTTGGGTTAATAAAGACAACCCTATCTTGGTCAAGCATTGTTTCTTAGTGAGGTTTGTGTTAGGAAAAAAACTACTCGGATGAGGCATGGTGTGATGTTGTTCCCATAACAGACCACTTGTTATTGGGTCGACCTTGGCTTTGTGATAGAAAGGTGTTGTATGGTGGGTATGCCAATTCTTACTCCTTAATTTAACGACAAGAAATTCATTACAGACCCTTTGCAAATTTTTGAATTTGAAGCACAAAAAAAAAAGAGTAGAAGTTATTCCAGTGCTAACCATTCAGCAGTTCACTCAAGCTCTAAAAGAAGAAAAACTAATGTTGTTGGTAATGAAACGAGAGGCTAACAAGATGATGGTATAATCCCCAACACGTTTACAAAGATGCTAGAGAAATTCCAGGAAATTATGCTTGATGAGATGCTAAAGCAGCTACCACCAATGCGAGAGGTGCAACATGCCATTGATCTAATCCAAGGTTTTTCTCTGTTGAACCTACCCCATTATCGTATGGGCCCCATGGAAAATGAGGAACTCAACCGACAAATTCAACAATTGCTTGACAGTGGCTTCATCCGAGAAAGTCTTAGCTCTTATGTCGTGCCAATTCTACTTACACCCGAAAAGGATAATACTTGGAGGATGTGCATCGATAGCCAAGCAATTAACAAAATAATGGTGAAGTACAGATCTTTTATCCCTTAGCTTGAAGACATGCTAGATTTATTAAGTGGCGCATCGATCTTTACAAAAATTGATCTTCATAACAGGTATCATCAAATCTGAATCCATCCTGGAGATGAGTGGAAGATGGCATTCAAGCCCAAGTTGTTGTCACCTCTACCTATGCTACTAAGGTTGTCGAATGTTTCAAACTTAATAAAAATCTTTTTTATTTGCATGGATCATATTAATTAAAGTTTGTTCATCCTGTGTTGAAGTCTGTGTTGAAGTCTTGAAACTTGCCTTAACTCAAATATCCTGAATAAACTCATTAAATATCTCTTTATTGTTTATGGCCCTTGACCTTGTAACTGGTCAAATCGGCATCTCTAATGAATCATTTGATAATACTTGTTGATTCTCATTGAAACCCAAACGAATTTTCTAAACTTAGGTTACTCTCCTAAACTCACAACCTGTTAAATTCTAAACCCAGACTCAATCAAGAAGCTCAATTCTCAACCAATTTAATGTTAAATGATGAAACCAGAAAAAAATATCAATCAATAGAATGAGGATCAAATCTGATAAGAAAAAAACTAGAGGATGAGATCGCAAAAAAAAATCAATTTTAGAAATTATTACATATAAAACAAATAGTAAAGAAAATAGGGATCAAATATAAAGAAAAAACAAATTGAAGGGCTGCTTTTAAAATTTGGAGGGTCATACATGTAAACAGAAGAGAGAGAAAAGAAAAAAAAGTCATCAACACCAAAACAAAGGTTTGATAATCACACACATCACCGAGGGATGGAGTGGTCTTCTAGGCAATTGGAACGCCACCCTGAAAGTTGGGGTTTGGCCATTAGGCGATGCTGCATGTACGTCTAAAGAGTACAATCATGACACATGCGTCAAACACTTTTTCAAATAATATTTATATTTATTAAATTACCAAATCTCCCCTTAGTAAACCTAATTATAACAAAAAAAAAAACCATACTACAAAAACAAAAATGCTCCTAAATATAAGTTAAAGAAACTTTGGTTTTAAGAGTAATTTAGTCATTTGATTGTATTTTAAAAAACAAAAAGATGAAAATGCCACTATATGTCAGTTTGAATTTGTTTTTACTTTTAAAAGTAATTTAGTTATTCACTATGCTTTTGAAATGTTAAAAGATTGATTTGTCCCCGATTAATATGACAGTGACTAATAAACCTATGCAAAAAGACTGTTTTACCCTCATTATCTAGTTATATGAGTTTTTTTTAGAAGGATAAAATAATCATTTCATCATTTTAATCTTGCAAACCCCCAGCCTAAAATTTTAGTATTAATAAAAAAATTATTAACCTAGGAATAAAATGAGTTAATTAGAAAATAAATATGGAGATAATGAATAGATTGAAATGAGTTCTTAAAGATTTAAAACTTCGTGTGTGTTATTTTAAAAGTAGACCGAGATGGGATGTAAACCTTGGATAAATTCTATTAGAATATTGAAGTAAAAATTATGTTAAGTAAATTGAATATTCACACTAGAAGGATGATAATAGATTTTGGAAAATTGAAATAAAATGGTTATGTGCTAATTTTGAAAATAAGAATACAAAAAATGGCCAAAAATAAAAAAAATAAAAAATACAGAAACATTAATAAAAATTAAATGGAAGTGATCCATGAGGAACGAAAGGTATTGCGATATAATTCAATGAAATTAAAAATAACCCAGCTTAAATTCAGTATAAATAGGTGATGAAATCTAAGAAATATTACCCATGAAACATAAAATGGTGTAAAGGAGGGACATAGTGAAAATTAACAAAATCCATATATAAATATAGGTGTGTGTCCGACCATTGCAAAGAAAAAAAAGGGTGAGGGAGATAGTTCTTCATTTATCTTAAGCTTAATCATTTTAAAACCTAAGGAAAACTAAAGATTGGAGGGAAAAGTATGAGATTGTGTTAGTATAAACACTTAATCACTTAAAATTAAAAAAAAATTTAGGGAAGAGAAAGTAAGGATTTAGAGAGAGGAAGTTAGGGTGATGAAGGGGGAAAAGGAGAAAGTTCGGAGAAATTTTAACTAGTTAGCTTTCAAATTATATATTATTGCTTGATAAAGTGTTTTAAGCTTATCTGAATAAGTAATTAATAAGTTTAATTAAATTTTAATTGAATTTTAAATTCTTGGATTTAGTGTTCGTATGTGAAATTAGAGGTTTCGTGAAATGGTTATGGGGTGATGTTGTTAAAATGTAATAGCGTTGAAATGGCCTAAGATAAAAATAACTAAAATAAAAAGAGAAAAGGAGGCTGAAAGAAACTTGATTCATCTTGGGATTTATACTTTAATTTCTTGTTTTTAGGATGTAATAAATTCTCTTAATAAGTTGTTTTAATTTGTTTTGTGTTTTTTTTCTTAAATGGTTGAGTTGCTATAGTATTTGGTAGAGGTTTATGGTTTATGAAGTGTGATATGGAATTGTGTTTTGATGATGAAATGATGATATTTAATATAGGTGATGAATGGAAAATGGGTTAGTAGAGAGAGCTTTCATTTGAGAGAATGAATTTGATGATGTTAATTGTTGCAATGTAACGGTCGCACAAATTAATTACCCTAACTTAAATAAACAAGATAGTATAGAGCAAATAAGGAGTCAATCCCACGATGAAGGTTTAATTTAGATTTTTATGCTATATGATATGCAACAGGGAGGGTTTTGAAGTTATTTATGCTATGCTATAGTAAACAAAAAGAAACAATCAATGCTAAATAAAACAAAAAACTGAAATTTATTAAGAAAACAAATCTTGGTCACAAGTAAATGTCCACCTACATAAATTAAAATTGATCATAGAAATGAAACGTCGATTTATACTCTGAATATTTATCTTTTGTTACGTTGATTAGTTAACATATCCGTTGTATGACTAATCGTAACCATCAAACAACCACAGTGTCCACCGCATTAGTAATTTAATTCAATGGCAGCCTTAAGAACTAGATAAATTGATTAATCTAGACAACATAACTGTCCGCAGTTCATGTTTAATTTGTTCGAATGTTCTCCTTAAGATTAATAACATATATCCGCCACAATTATTAAACTTAGTTGCTTCACAAGTTTATATATCATAACTCCAGTTTTTATAGCAAACTTAGCAATAGATTGTTCACAATAATAACTTAGAGTCCGCTCTAGCAATTAAAAGAAACAATCATAGGCAATAAGCATAGGAGAACAAACATATTCATTCATCATATAAATTGAAAAGAAAAAGTAAAATAAATCTCACAGTTCTTGAAATCCAAAGGTTTTTGTGTCTTTGCAACTAAGAAAAAGAGTTAGCTTTACATGTCTATTAACAACTAATTAAAAAGAAAGAAGAATGCATGATTTTGGGTTTTTTAGAGGAAGGTGCATTTTTTCTCTCTTAGCTGACCACCCCCCTTTCCTTTCTCTTTTTCTTTTTATATCCTAGGAAACCCTAATCCCTTTTCTACAAAAATAATCCTTTCCTAAATAAACATTTTACATTTAAGTAGTTCAATAACTATTTTTTTTAAAAAGAAGAAATAGTCTTGCATAAAATCTTCAAGCTTTGACTTTTAACTTAGAGGAGTTAAATTTTCTAAATAAAGACTTGGATGTTGGTTTGGATGCTTTGGGATGTAATTTGGACTTGTTTCTTCACAAAACCTATATGTTGGCAGAATTCATATGTCAACTTAAAAAACTCATATCTATCTCATATGAGCTATTTTTCTACTGCAATTTGGTAGGCTGATAAGTCTTCAAGTCAAGAATCCAAAAAAATTAAGTTTGCATCAAATGGACTTATATAGCTCAAGATATTCAAGTCAGAATGGTCGGAGGTCAACATTGGCAAAATGCAAGATTTGACTTTAAAGACTGTGATTTCCATGCTCTTTCTTTCTTTTCTTTTTTTCCCTTACCAATTTATAGAAATGTATGGATGTTAGCTTTCTAATGCCATTAGGATTACTTCGTTTCGACTTTTAGAGCTGAAGCTCTGCACAAAACATCGATCGGATGTCAAATCTGTCAATTATCTCCAATTTACTTCTTTTTTAATCTTACATCCAAAAGTGCCTTCAAAACATAAAACAAAGAATATCAAGGCATTTTATATATAAAACATGGGCAAAATATTAGGTAAATGTGGGTAAAACTATCAAATAATATGGTTGCGTCAATAATGGGTTTAAGATTTATGTTAAATGATGACATATGAATGTGTTATATTTTATGGTTGCTAAAAATGATAGAAAAATACAGGGGGAACAAATAGATGTTAAACTTAGAAATAAAAAACTAGACAACTTGTCTCTCAGTTTCTCCACTAATATTAGGATCCTAAGATGATAGAATTTAAGATAATTTCAATTATAAAAGTTATAGACATGGATGTTACTTTTTGAACGCAACTTACCTTGCGTAAATTGAAATGACAAAACACTAGATATGGGATAAATATCGAAGAAGGGTCTAAACTGAAATCAGTAGTACAATTTTTTGTGCTACTGTAATTTGTGAATTTTGACATATAGATGGCAAAGCTGGGTTTAGTCATTTTCATAAAAGTTGTAGACCTGTGTTTTAGTTTTTCAAAGAAAAAAACCACATATAAGAATGAGTTCTATAATTTTAGTTATAATCAAAATATTGAACAATGTTATGAATTAATTATGTAGAACCACCTAACATTTGTAAATTGTTAAATCTTGTTTGTTTGGAGTTGTTCTTAGTTAAAAATGTGGAATTATTGAGGGAATAGAAATGGAACGTGTGTGTATGTATGGACAAAGCTTGAAATTAATAAAGTGTACTTGTTGGTATAAGTGAGACCGTGAGCACCAAACAGCAGCAAGGGATGACTAGCAGATCACAAATTTCAGGTAGATGCTTGGTACCTTAGACAATTATTTTAAAGTCTCTTATAAATTCTTGATTGAGATTCTTGTAAAATGCACATCAAAAATTCTATTATTCATGTTTATTATATGAATATTGGTTGAACTAGTTTCCTGGTTTAGGACTAGTGCCTTGCGAATGAGCTATTGGTTGGACCAACTTCCTGGTGCTAAGACTAGCACCTTGAGAATGGGTGATTGGTAGAACCAGTTTCCTGGTTTGGGATTGGTGCCCTGTTAGATGAGCAATTATGAAAATTTGGTTAACGGAATTAGAACCCTAGATAATAGGCTATTTAAAAAAAAAAATTGATAGTGTGTTGTATAATTTCTTAAATTCTTTAATTAATGGTGCTTTTATAAATTAATATGCAGGTTCATCTCAACATTGTATTTCCTAGTTGATGAATTAGTGTCTCTTCTATATATCTACTTAGTGTAATAAGTTAATAGAGTAATTCCTTTTCGAATTGTATTTAACATTAATTTTGATTTGTATGTATAAATTTATGTAGTACTTTATTTTATTATGTAATAGATTTATGTTATTATCTAAGTTATATGATGCATGAACCTAGTTGTTGCAAGTGATTAATTATTTGTTTCTTTAATTAAATTGTATGAACTATTCTTAGATTTTATTAAATTAAAGTGTGTAAAAGCATTGGTTAAATGATGATTGTTTAAGTCCAGGATGTTGGACTATGGATTTAATATATTATTAATGACAAACAAAACGATATTGGCGATATCTTGGTACCACTCATATAAAAAAAATCCTAGGATTTTCTTATTATTATTCTAGAATCCATGTGAAAATTATTTTAAAAGTTGGGGTTGTTACATATATGTTTTTAGAAATTAAGTTAGTAGACTTACATGAAGAATAACATAAGTTGTGGCTATAAAAAAAAAAAAGATGCTTAGTTTATGACATGGAATGTACTACGATGAAAATTGTTATAATGGAACTTAGTTATAGTTCTCGAGTTTATAAGAATAGATATTAATGAATTGGTCATGTTTTGATAGGGAACACCTCAGCGGCAAGACTATAGAGTGAAGTAGATGATGAGACATCACATACAGTAGGTAGGTGTCCTAAACCTTAATATTTTATTTGAATCGGTTAAAACATTTTATCTACAATTATCTTTAATATACAAATCATGAGTGAAGTATAAAACGATAAAAAGGTGGAAGAAAAGGAAATGAATATGAATTTGATTACATGTCTAAGGTGATTTAGGAGCTAATGATATGAATGTGATTTATTGATATCAATAATGAAGTTGATATTTACTTGAATTTAATTAATTGTTCTAAGTTATGAAGTTAATGATGTCAATGAGTGCATTGACATTGACATTAACAAAGTAGAAAAAAAACAATACTAATGAACTTGATTAGCTAATGATACCAATAAGTATCAGCATTTCTTAAACTTGATTAGTCATTCCCAGTTTGAGAGACTAATAGTACCAATGAGTTAAATTGGTATTAACATTTCTTAAACTTGATTAGTCGTTCTTAGTTTGGGAGACTAATGATACCAATAAATTATATTGATATTGAGATTCTTAAACTTGATTAGTCATTCCCGGTTTGGTAGACTAATGATATTATTAAGTTATATTGATATAGATATTTTTTAAACTTGATTAGTCATTTCCGGTTTGAGAGACTAATGATGCTAATAAAATTTATTAGTATCAACATTTATATAAAAATATATAAGTGAAAAATCAAAACATTGTTGTTTTAATAAAAAAATATTAAATTTTTTTCATGGACTCTTATAAATTGAGGGATGACTTAGTTAATTCATTAAGCTAAAACAATTATATAAAATTACGTTAAATGTATTATGCTTGTTACCTTGGAATCACTTGCCAACGAGGCCAACAACCTTCTTCCATCCAAAAACGGCAAATTAGAATTTGGTCCAAAAACACCAAATATCGAACTGCTTGAAGAATATCTATCTCCACAAGATATGGTCAGCCAAAAACATTAAACCATGGATTGGTAGTCTTGACCTAAAAGAAAGTAAAAACTCTAATTAAAGAAAACCTTCAAAAAATTCAAAAAAGGCAGCAAAACAAAATCCCGAGTCCACAAGATCCCACGAATCCCACACGCACATGTTCCCCTTGGTGGGCCCGGAACCATCGGACTTGAAAGCCATAGTTTAAATATAGTTAATTGTTAGAAGTGGCAAATCCACAAATTTCCCCACAGAAACCAAAAATAAAGAGGAAAAAAAAAAGAAAAGGACAGAGGCCCCGTGATGTGGGGTCCATTAAACCTCCTCCGCCCTACACGCTGCCCTTTAACTACCTTCTCCTCGTAATAATAATTTTAATCGAATTTCTTTCTTCTACTGCTATATATACCCTTCTCATTTCTCTTTACTTCTCGTCCAGCTTCCCGTATATTCTCTCTCTAGAAACCTTCTTGCCGGCCAAACACTCTCGTATTTCTCTCTCTAGACACGTCTCTTCTGTCCTGTTCTCTTCAGAGCAATAACCAGACTCTACGTTGTCCTACTTGTGGCATAATCCTTCCTCTTCTAGATTTTCGACTTCTTTGTCTCCCCTCCTAGACATAGTTTAAGACCTTATTATGGATCAAGAAAACAGAAAGAAACGAACCCGGGATGAGTTGGGCGTCTCGCGTTCCGATTCTCCCGAGGTTAAACTAGCTCGGGTTGACTCGGAGGCTAACTCGCCCCTTCTGGAACCTGACCGAGATGAACTGGTTGAGGTCCGTGAAGATTTGCTCAGCATCTTTGATGATTCGGATGAGCCAGTCGTTCAGGGGCTGGAATCGGTTATAAAAAGTTTTGAAGAGGAGATTCACGTGCCGGATATGTCGTCAGATTCTGGTGGTTTCCAAACAGACCTTGGTTACCTCCTAGAGGCCTCGGATGACGAGCTTGGCTTGCCGCCGACGTTTGCTGTTGGCGAGGGGAAAGACGCCGCCGCTGTCGCCGTTTTGCCAGCGGAGGAGGAGGGACCTGGAGCTGTTGGTTTTGTTGAGATGCTAGGGTTTGAGGATGAGATACCGAGTTATGACTCATTTGAGTTTGGGCTCGTTGGTAACACGGAAGGAAATCATAATTATTGTGATAATAACGGAGATTTTGTGGCGTTAGGTGGGTTGTTTGATTATGCGGACGAGAACTCGGTACCGGCCGATATTTCGGGATTGCTGTGGCAGCCCGAGTTATCGGCTTTGTGAAAATATCTAAAAACAATGGAGGATAAAACGTTGCTGGCAACCCGGAGTTTGTAGGGTAACCGTACGTTTCAGTAGGAAAGAAGTGTGTTCATATTATGATATGATGTTTAGGCTGTAAATTTTGGAAAGAAAGAAGTAATCAAGGAAGAAAAATTGGTGTTGATTGTGAATTATTTTTTTTTCAGATATTTTGTATTTTTAATATTAATTTAAAGTAAAACCGATTGATTGGATCGCAAATTTTTATGGCTGCTCGTAACATATGGTTTCAAACGTCACCTAAAAACATTAGCGCCTCGAAAAGAGGGATGCGAAAAACAGTGGGTTCATATGGCTGCTCGAATCAATGGACCAACAAATTGAACCGTTGGAACTATGGTTCTTTTAAGATGCGAAATGGTATTGTATTAATACAACAAATAGAGTTATAAGTATAATAGTATTTTCATACAGAAGATAACAATAGTACAAATCGAATGTCCTCGTCTGCAATATATCTTGATGTTGACAGCCATTAAAACTGGTCTTTCGAGAGCAAAATCCTCCAAAACAATAGATGAATGGATTGCACTATTCATTGATCATCAACATCCTCAAAACAACTAGAAAATGTCTAGTAGTAGTGAGCTCCTTGTATTATAAAAGGTCACTGGTTCAGATCCTCATTCTAAGGTATTTTAGCGTTAAAAATGATAGATTACAAGAAAATGTCAGAGTGACCCCCTATCATTGTAATTAATGGAGGCCAATTTAATATTGATCCAAATATGAAATCTTACAACTCACAAACAAAATTAAATCCTAACTCAAGAAAACTAAAATCAAATTGAAAAGAATTCGATCTATTCATTATGTAAACCAAAGAATTATAGTTATTGGGTGAAAACTTCAACCCGTTGATTATAACAAACCAAAAACTAAAGTTATAAAGGTTGAACACCATAAAAAAATAAGCTTTGATAAGTTCTGAATAATTCAATAAAAAAACAAGAGTAAAAGAAATCATCTACAATGTTTTGTTTATGAAATCAATGGTTTTTTTTTTAACTTACAAACTAAAGAAAGAATTTATAGTTCAATAAAACAAACTTTACTGAAATAGTAGGATCAAATTAAAACCCAAATATAAACAAGTTTAAAGTACTTTTAAAATAAAATTATAAAGTTAATGTCTTAATAAATAATGCTCAATTTGTACAATAATTTCTAGGCCATATTAGAAGGTATTTTCAAAGTCTGATTGTTATGAAATTTTAACCCTATAAAAAATATGACATTTAAAATCTTCTGGAAATTTTTTTGTATGATCCAATATGGGTTTAAAGTTATGACCATTAATATAAATCTGTGTAACCAAGCTCTAGTACATGTTAATCGGCCTATATTTGCTTGGATTACATTGATCAAGGCTTGATCCTCCTTTGAACTCATTTTCTTACTTGGAGCCACCTTAGAAAGAATTCTCAAAGCTTTCTTGGTTCAATTATCATGAATCAACCCATTGAATGCCTCTTCGATCCTCTTGGCTATTTCCATTGTAATAGGTCCAATCGACACATACATTGGACCCTATAAAGTTGCTTGTTGATTATTATCATTCCCCTAATACTTAAAAGAATTCAACATGGAACTGTTATCTACATCAAAAGGATAAAGATTAGAAAGATTGAATACAACACTAACATTATACTTACCTAGAAGTTCCAACTTGCATGCATTGTCATTAATCTATTCAAGACTACCAAAATTATGTTAGTCTCCCTCATATTAGGAGATCACAAATTATTGACTAAGACATATTTCAATTGTATTCACATTCTTAATGTTCGATCCAATCGTCTTGGATTTCAATCATATCAATTGTACTCAACACATTACATTAATTCATATGATATTACACAGTAGCAATTATAAAAATTTTAAAAGAAAATAAAAACCAATATATGTATTTGATTTTATAGGAATACAAATGTAAAGAGGAATTATATTCGTACATCAATAATTCAAAGGTCAACGAATACATAAAATCCCAAAATATGCATAACATACTTAGTCTATATTAACAAAAGTGAGATAAGGTAAGATTGTACCTGGCGCGAGTGAGAAGGTCTTGAAAAGTACAACATTCAAATATAATCATTTAAATAACTAATAATAACTAATAAACTGAAAATTATTACTAAATCTTTTTCTTTCCTTTGTTGCAATTCGAAGATAATACATTTCTTATCATACATTGATTCTTTTTTGTTTTTATTTAACTTTCTAAATTAACATCATCGTATTATTAGATATCCATAACCTGGATAATTTTCTTAATGCTGATATCAATTTCAAATTGATATCATTAATCATCACTTAATAAAAGGTTAATCAACAAAATGCCAACACTAGCTCATTGACATCATTAGCTGTTGTTTCTCTGGTTAACTAATCATAAAATTTAAGGAACATATTGATGCCAAGGTATCCACCTTGACATCATTAGCTTTCCCTATTGTTCAGGAAAGCTAATCAAATCAATTTTTCTTTTATTTCTTGTCCTTTGGGTGGTTATGCTGATACTAATGAATTTTATTTACATCATTAGTCTTCCTTACTGGGACCGACAAATCAAATTCGAGTAAATGCTGATATTAAATGTAACCTAGTAATATCATTAGCTTTCTAAATCTTGAAATAGCTAATCAAGTCCTTTAAGAATACTTTCACTTAACATTTGGTAATGTCGATGTCAAAGAATCCTTCGATATCATTAGCCTCCATATCAAGAATAGCTAATTAAGTTTTTCCATCCATTTCCTTTCTTTCCCCACTTATTTAATGATTTTCCATACTAATACAAGAAACAAATGGAAGTAAATCTAACAATTATATTAGTGCAAAAACTACAAAATATAAGGGTTTGACACCTATTTGCGGTGTGTGACGTCCCAGCACCAACTCTGCCCTATGGTTTAGCTGCTATAGTATCCCTTGTCAAAAACAAGATTAATTCATTACCATATATTCTCATAACCTTAGGAACCATAACTTGATTCTTTATGAAAAATTCCATATCTAAAATCTTCATCAATTTTTTCAATTAAAATTCTCTAAAACATATAATTACATAATCTCTTAATTGTTTTACTATTTTTTTATAATTAAATACTAACTATTAAAGCTTCTAAATTTCTTCATTTAGCCAACCCGGAGGGTCATGCTTTTTTATTTTTTGCTTTATTCATTTATTTTGACTTCACCATGCCACATTTTTATTAACCTTAATTACACCTAATATAATTGGAACACAATTCAAGCCTTATTTAATCACAATTTATGTCAAAGTTTTACTCCTATTTACTTGACAATTTTCACAATGCCTTGATATATTCATGACTTTTATTTTAAATCATTATATATATATTTTTTAATTTTTGTGTACTCATTTTTTGTATGGGGACTCAAAAATGAGTAACATCAAATGCCCCCTCTTTACAATACTTATGGAGCAAAGACTTTGTGTAATAAGTTTTGTAAAGATAAACAAAATTGAACTCCTGTAATTTATTTTCTCAAAGCTTGGTTGATCTAAAGCTTTGTCTTCACATCAATCCCCTTCAACCAGACACTAACAATCAAAACTATGTATAACTAGGTCATTCTTGGATCCCGATTTGGCGATCCTCTAAATTCTATCTTTTGTTGGGTTAACCTGAAATCCCATCCGATGATTCCTTTTAACTAGAACCTAAAAATATTCTTCCTGATGGCAGGGTTTGAACCCCATTTTTTATTTGAGAATTTCCTAATGGTAGGGTTCTTCTCACTTTTCTTCCAATGCTAAGATAATATTGGTGGTTCAGTTAACCTGAGATCCCATATGGTGATTTCATATAACCAGGACCAAAGTCTCTGTGTAGCTCGGTCAACCTGGAATCTTATCTGGTGACTCCCTTTAACCAAAGCTAAAATCCATGTGTGGTTGGGTTAACCTGAGACCTTATTTGATGATCTTCTTTAACCAGAACCAAAATTTTGTGTGCAACTTGGCCAACCTGAAATCCCATATGGCAAATCCCTTTAACCAAAGCTAAAATTCATGTATGGTTGGTTAACCTGAGACCCATCTAGCGATCTTCTTTAACCAGAATCGAAATTCTGTGTGAAGCTTGGTCTACTTGAAATCCCATCTGGTGACTCCTTTTAACAAAAGCTAAAATACATGTGTGGTTGGGTTAACTTGAGACCCTATCTGGCGATCTTCTTTAATCAGAACCAAAATTTTGTGTGCAGCTTGGTCAACCTGAAATCCCATCTAGCGACTTCGTTTAACCAAAGCTAAAATCCGTGGGTGGTTGGGTTAACCTAAGACCATATATGGTGATCTCCTTTAATCAGAACCAAAATTTTATGTGCAGCTTGGTCAACCTGAAATCCTATCTAGCAACTCCCTTTAACCAAAGCTAAAATCCGTGGGTTTTAACAATCTTTTGACTCATTTAAGTCGGTTTTCAAGAATTCTCCTGTAACAAACAAAAAATCTTGTGCAATGTTTGATGTTGAATGCATGCATTCTTACCTAGCTTGGAAACATAGGTCCTATTCCTTTAATTTTGCAAAACTCTCTCTTGACATGAGCTTGTTCACGTGTTTGAAATTGTATGCTGGACCTGTTTTAGGTGCTGTCTCTTTTACCCATCATATCTTCAGGAAAAAAAAGTCCCCACCTTTCTTGCAAGTGGCCTTTTTCTAAAAAATGTATGTTTTGACATTGCCTTTTATTATGCTCTTGTTAGTGCTTTAATTTTTCTTTTTTACATTAAGGGCTTTTTGGTTCTCTTTCAGCATAAAAAATTTTCAAGAAGAAAAATCTTTAAAAGACTTGGTTTTGTTCATGACAATTAAAACTTTCACATCAAAAACTCTTTTAAGCAATTCCTCTTGAGAGTTTTATTGATTTCTACAACGTGGTTTGTCTTTAGGTCAGGCTTTTATTAGAGGTGACCTTCTGTTTAATTTTTCAACAGGTTTCAAGTATTTACTTGAAAGGGTTGTGTTGAAAAAAAGGATTATCTCATATTAGCATTTTTCCTCTTATGGATAAAAGCGGGCTATCACTCATTTATCAAGTCGTGTGAATCATAAAAGCAATATCTATCAACCCAGGTTGTGTGCACTTGATTAGAAAGGACTTCTAAAGGTGTGTAATGCAGGCTACAACTGTGGGCTATGAAAGAAAATGATGCTTTTAAGACTCAAAAGTGTTTGAGGGTTTAAAGACTTAGGATCACTCTTCTTCTATCTCTTGTTCTTGTGAAGTTGTCTTGGAGACTATGCTTGGAGAAACTTGCTTAATAATCTCTATCTCAGTCTTAAAGCCTCATCAAATCATCATCTTTTTTCTTTCTTTCCACTTTCATGATGATGCCCCCAAGTGTTGGGTTCTAACTTTCAAAGATCCAAGTGTTTTTCTTGGTATTTTGCCCAAACTTCTTCTCCTCTTCCTTTTTAGCCTTTTTTCAATCATTGGACTTCTATTCTTAGCTTTTTTTTTACAATTGATTCTACTATACTCTTTGCCCCTAATATGGGTTGTGATCCTGATCAGGGTTTTTTATAAATATGAAACTCATTCCAACTCAAAAAGAGACCACTAAGGATATAATCTTTAGAAAGTGAAGGGATAACAAAGATGACATTTTCTCATTTCAAAACACACATTGTTAGGATTGATAAACTTTGTTCTCATCCTGAAAAAAATTACTGGTGATTAAGAGTGATTACCCAACCATTCATTTATACATTTCAAAATGCTACTAGAGACAATGTTTTATCTCAGGGTATTCCTGATTTTGCACAAAATTCTTGATATCATAGTACAAAGGGTTTCCATCTATCTCTTCTTCAACTGAGTAATAGTGAGCTGAGTAGTTTCTGATGTCAATGTGTATTGGTTGTACCTTATGCCCGAGATCAATTGTAGCCATAACAGCCATTATGGCCAAAGCATTAGCAAAATGGTTCCCTTCTCTTTCTAGATAGGTGAATTCTATTTCTTCAAATTCTTTTACCAGTGTGGATAGATATTCCTGATACGGCCCCAGCTTTTCTTCCTTGGTTTGCCATTCTTCTTTTATCTGATAGATAATCAACATTAAGTCGCCATACACATCTATTTTTTTGATCTTCAGCTCCAATGCAACTTCTAAACCGAGAATGCAAGTTGCATACTCAGTTGTGTTGTTAGTGCATTTGAAATGCAACTTTACTGAAACCGGATACTGATTCTTGTCAGGAGAGATTATTACTGTGCCGATCCCATTACCATACACATTCACTGCACCGTTAAAAAACATGGTCCATCGTTTTGTCTTTTCTTCTTCTTCTTCTTCTTCTTCTTCTTCTATTGACATTATATCTTCATCAGGAAAGTCAAAATCCAATGGCTCATAATCTTCAATAGTGTTATCAACCAGATGGTTAGCAATTGTACTTCCTTTCACGACTTCCCTTGTCATATATACTATGTCATATTTTACCAATAAGACCTGCCACCTTGCAACTCGGCTTGAGAGATAAGGTTTGTTGCAGACATACCTTAAGGGATCCACCTTTGAAATCAACTACGTGGTATGATACAACATATAATGTCGTAATCTTTTTGTCATCCATACTAGCGCATAACAGAGCTTTTCTATCACCATGTATCTAGACTCACATTTGGTGAACTTCTTACTTAATAATAAATAACTCCTTCTTTCTTCCTGGTTTTATCATGCCGACCCAATACAAATCCCATAGCTGTTTCAGTCACTGTCAAATATAGTGACACGATCAAAGAGTTGATGTCTTATCCCAAGTGCAGGAGTGTCAAAGTAATAAATAACCCAGCAAGACCGGGGTCGAACCACAGGGAGGTGAATAATATAAATTACAAATAAAGAAAAAGATTTGAAGAGAATAATAACAGAAAAGGAGTTAAAGAGAGTTTTGGGATGTGATATTGGTGTAAGGATTATACAATGATAAAACAGATGTCAAGGTTAAAGGATTCACTAATGGTATTTCAAATAAATATAATATAAACTCTTTTTATTACTCAATTGGAAACCACACACAAAGAAGGTTCCAATCAGATAATTTATCGTTATTAACTCATTATAAATTATTAACATAATCATATTAATCATCTTAGCAACACCATATTTATAAATATCATCAAGCATTCATGTTGCCAGCTTATGTTAACAACAAATCAAGTTCCTATCATAACAACGATGTTGGCTGAAAACTATGTAGGATCAAGTATTTGATGTACCAAGTGTTATACAACACAAATCTAGATTAACCATTTAACAAGCAAGGTATTAAGAATTAGTAAGATAAAAAGATAAAACATGCTAATAACAATTTTTCTTGGATATGAACATTAAAGTTCATGTTGAATTTATATTATACCTATTCTAACACCATTAGTAAAACCTTTTCACCTTGACATAATTAACTTAGCTAAACATAATGAAGAAGAAAAACATAAATAAACAACATAAGAACATAAACATGATATAAGTTAACTAAGTATAAGAAAGGAAATGAAAAAGCATAAACAAGAGATTAATATAGCATGAAAGAAAACTTGAACATTACAAAGATATAAAGAGAAAGCAAGAAGATGATTTTGATTTGAAAAATAATATATGACTAAATACATGGCAAATGCCTCCTTTTATAGGCTAAGATTCAGAACTATTGATTGGTAGGCAACCATTGATTTGGTGGCTGGTTTTTGACATTATTGGCTGCTGGTTCTTGATATTGTTGGCAGATTTATGATATTGTTGGCTGACAAAAACGTCATTGTTGACAAAAACGTCATTGCTAACATCAGAATTTGAACCCTTTGTTCCCTGAAAGCTGTGAGCAATTGTCTCATCTTTACAAAAAAAAAAAAAACCCAGAGCTCATTTGGACTTCTAGAACTCAAGATATGAGCTGAAAACCGAACAGTGTTTGAGCTGCAGGACAGGTTCCGACTTCTCCGTTGTTACTAAGATTTGAACTTGAAAACGGCAGAATTGAGTCTTGAACTATTCATGAAAGTTTTAGGTTTATATCTTATCTTTCCATCCATATAAAGTGGACCTAAATCTAAGTTCTACAACTCCAGTTATGATCAAATAACTGAATGGTGTTCCAGTTTGGAATTGAACCAGCATCTCTTCTCTTAGCCTAGTCCTCTTTTTGTCTCTTCACTTTCAATAGTTAATCACATTAATCAATCCTTTGAATTGTGAGATATACCTGCATTCAAAACAAGCATTTACCATAAATTAAAGATATATTATATTATCATACTTGTTATTATAAAACATGCTTTAGTTAGGGAATTTAACGATACTTTAGTGCAATACGATGATATAAAGCGCACAACAGAGCTTTTCTATCACCATGTATCTAGACTCACATTTGGTGAACTTCTTACTTAATAATAAATAACTCCTTCTGTCTTCCTGGTTTTATCATGCTGACCCAATACAAATCCCATAGCTGCTTCAGTCACTGTCAAATATAGTATCAAAGGTCTCCCCGACATAGGAGGAACAAACAAAGACGGATTTTGTAAATAATGCTTGATTTTATTGAAGGCCTTTTCACACTTCTCATTCCAAGTCCCATGATTCTTTTTCCTCAGTAGTTAGAAGATAAGTTCACATGTTGTTGTTAGCTGAGCTATAAATCGGGCAATGTAGTTCAATCTTCCAAAAAATCCCCTTACCTCCTTCTCTGTCTTAGGGGATGGCATAGATTGGATGACCCTCACTTTATCTAGATTTACCTCTATACCTCTATCACTTACCACGAATCCTGGTAGCTTTTTAAACTTGACTTCAAATGAACATTTTACATGGTTGAGTCTTAATTCATACTTCCTTAATCTCTCAAATAACTTTCTCAAAACTTTGACATGGTCTTTTTCCTTTTTGGATTTGGCAATCATATCATCTACACACACCTCAATTTCTTTGCAAATCATATCATGGAAGAGCATCACCATGGCTCTTTGATAGGTAGCCCCTACATTCTTCAAACCTAATGGCATAACCTTGTAGTAATATGTTCCCCACGGTATGACAAAAGTTGTTTTCCCCTTATCTTATAAACCTATTTTTATCTGATTGTATCCCGAGAAACCATCCATAAAGGAGTACATGGAACTACATGCAGCGTTGTCGACCAAAACATCTATATGCGGCAGAGAAAAATCATCTTTAGCACTAGCTCTGTTCAAATTCCAGAAGTCCATGCAAACCCTAATCTTCCCTTCTTTCTTTGGCACGACAGCATTGTTGGATATCCATTGTGGATCTTCAACCACTTCTAGGAAGCCTGCATTCCACTGCTTCTCAAGCTCCACCTTGACTTTGATCCAAGTATTTAGATGGGCTCTCCTCAGTTTTTGCTTAATGGTTTACAACCTTTTTCCAATGGTATCTTGTGCATTACAATACTTGTTTCCAAGCCCAACATATCTTTATAAGACCAGGCAAAAACATCTGAATATTCTTGTAGTAGGGCAATGAATTCCACTCTTTGATCAAGAGTATTTAAGGTCCCTATTTTCAACTCTTTCTTAAACCGATCGTTACCAACATTTATATGTTTGAGTTCTTTTGCAGCGAGTTTCCAAGTTTGTTCATGTTGCTCCACTAGCTTTGTGAATTCCTTGATATTGATTTCATCTCACTCTTCTTCTTCTATAATATCATATGTTCGTTAAAGTTTGACCATTCATTCTTGATGCTAAGTGTATGTGATGTTTATGGAAGATCCACTTTCAGGATTCCTGAAAGCGGGAAGTGTTTGGTGTAAATGCGCTAAAAGACAATTTTAAAAAATGTATGATCTCATATTATAAAGAAAAGGTGGGCTTAATGAAAAAAGACAAAATCTAGCTCTTAAGACAACAAAAGCAATGACAAAAGCATGTTAAGACAAGCAAAGTTGATTTACATTTTCAATACTACTAGAGCTTCCTGGATCTTCCAGTTTTGAAAATTTTCACCTTTGGCCTACTTTCGTACAAAGGTTTAGGCGGAGACTTCTTCTAGAGTATGAACAGTCAGTTGTGGTAACGCTTTATCTTCCTCTTCGACCACTGTCTTCTAATCACCTCCTTCCACCTTATCCCCCTTCAAGGTGTTTATGTCTATAGCCGATAGTCCTTGAACGAGGCTTTCCAATCTTTCATCAGGTTGTATCACATATGTAGCCTTTGGGAACGACACCCTAAGAGGAGGGATTTCCAACTCTTCTACCTCAGGCTCTCTTCCTTCAATCCTAGCCATTCTTCGTTCCCTTCTCCTACCAGCAGCCCATCGATAATCATCTATTTTGAGCTTATACCTAAGCCCAAATCTTTGATCAACACATTTCATCTTGATTAGAATAACTCTTTCTGGTATTTCAGTGATAGGGTTATACTAAAACAAAATCTTGTGTTCCATGAAGCATTTAGCCACCATTCTTGCTGCTTCTCAGATCTTTGACCTTCTTAGCACCGTGTTTTCGGGAACCTAATCAGTGTTTACAATCTCTAAAGCATGTACATTCTCATCCTTGCAATCCTCTGCCTCAATGAAAAGTATGGCCATGTTCTTTATTATGGAAATGGTTTCTTCAACCTTAACTGTCACCATCTCGTTCATGATATACTTCAAGCATTGGTCTTATGAAGAAGTTACTACACCGGCCACACGAATCCAGGGCCTTCCTAACAACATACTATAGGAAGGGTGACTATTCATAATTTGAAGTGTCACCAAGAACATTTATGGTCCCATATACAACTCTACTTTCAAAGTCCCAATTATCTGTTTGGGTGAGTCATCGTATACTCTTGCCATCATAGTACTAGGCTTTAAGTGAGATTCATCGACCGACATCTCTTTCAGCATGTGTTTTGGCAACACGTTAAGAGCCGAACCATTGTCGACGAGCACTTTTCCTATGAGACAATCTTTGCACCTAACAATGATATACAGAGGCTTGTTATGTCTTGTTCCTTGAGCATCAAGCTCATCTTCTGTAAAGTACAGATAATTGGTTGCGTGGATCCTCCCCACTAGATGCTCCATGGTTTTCTGCTCAATGTCTTAGGGTATATAAGCCTCATTTAGCATTGTATACCCGAGAAATAAATGTTTGCATAAATTGCAAACTAAATAAATGAAAAATAAAAGTGTAGACATTCATGTACAAGTTTAAATAAAAATAGGAATTCAGAAATCTTTTGGATATATATTTTTGAATCGGCAATGACACAGTTTTGGCTGCCAATTTCTGAATCGGTAGCGACGCAGTTTTCACTACTGATTTCTGAATCAGCAGTAACAAAGTTTTTGGCTGCCGATTTTTGAATCGGCAACGACACAATTTTGGCTGTCGATTTCTGAATCGGTAGAGGCATACTTTTGGCTGTTAATTTCTAAATAGGCAGCGACATAGTTTGGCTGCCGATTTCTAAATCGGCAGCGACACAGGTTTCGCTGATTATTTCTGAATCGGTAGCGACACGATGTTTAGCTGTCGATTTCTGAATTGGCAGCGACACAGTTTTCACTACTGATTTCTGAATCAGTAGCAACAAAGTTTTTGGCTGTTGATTTTTGAATCGGCACTGACACAGTCTTTGTCTGTTGATTTCTGAATCGGCAGCAACGCTGTTTTGCTGCCCATTTTTGAATCGGCAGCGATGCAGTTTTCCTTGCCAATTTCTAACTCCGTTTTCGCTGCTGATTTCTAATTCGACAGCGAAATAGTTTTTGTTGGTGATTTTTGAATCAGCAGCAATTGAGTTTGATTAAAAGTTTAGGAAACAAACCAGATTGTCTTAAGGAGCTAAGAGGGAGGGGTAAAACCGTTTTAGACAGACCAAAATAGGGCAAGAACACATCTAAACCAACCCTAAACACCCTACCTTATTTAATGGGGAGTATATAAATGCAAGGAGATAGAGAAGGTAACCCTTCCTCTTCCCAAAGCTGTCTGCAGGAGCTGCATGTCCAGCTGCATGTTGCCCTTCTCTTCCTCCTTCCTAACAGAAACCTAAACCAAACCAGCGGAGAGTGTCTTGTGAACGTGTGAGGGAGAGTTGAGATCTTGAGAGAAGATTGGACAGCTGCCTATAGGGAAGGGAAAAGGGGCTATAAATTGTGAGAGGAAGAAGGAGGAGAACCAACAGCAGAAGAGAAAGAATACTGTCAAACCTTCCCCAAACTTACTTAGATTTAAAAGGTATGGGTCATGAAACTTCCTTCCTTTTGTTTTTAAGACCCAGAACTGAAAATGAAGAAGAAGACCCTAAGAAAATTGACCTAAGACCTAAGCTAGCTGTAAAGGAAACTGAAATTAACTAAGAGGACAGGGAAACAAAAATGAAATGAGGCCAATTTCTAGAACATCTAATAAAGAAAAATGCATAAAATGGAAAGAACAAATCATGGTAGAGGGCCAACCTTAGCTATGGGGTTGGACATCATGCATTTATGTGTTTTGCTAGGATTTGATGAAAGATTATATGCTGGAATCGATGGTTTCAATGTGTGTGTTTTGCTAGAATTTGATGAAAGATTATGTGCTAGAATTTATTATTGCATGTGTGTATTATGCTGGAATTTAGTGATAGTTTATGTGCTGGGATTGATTATTGAATGTGTATGTGTGTGTTCATGTTGAAATCATGTGACCTTGCTGGAATCTAATGACAAATTGTGTGTTCTGCAGCGAATTTGTGATTCGCTGCCGAAGTGGTATTGTCTGCAACAGATTTGTGATTCGCTGCCGAAGTTGTATTGTTTGCAATGCATTTGTGATTCGCAGCTGAAATTGTATTGTTTGCAGCGAAATTGTGATTCGCTGCCCAAACTGAATTGTCTGCAGCGAATTAGCATTCACTGCCGAATTATGTGTTCTGCAGCGAATATGTGATTCGCTGTCGAAGTTGTATTGTCTTCAACAAAATTGTGATTTACTGCCAAATTATGTGTTAAGCAATGAATTTGTGATTCACTACTAAAATTGTATTGTCTGTAATGAAATTATGATTCGCTGCCGAAACTGAATTGTCTGCAGCGAATCAGGTGTTCACTGCCAAATTGTGTATTCCGTATTTTAAAAAGAACTATATATTTACATGTTATGGGTGATATGACTTCTGCATGAACGGACGTGTTAATCACTCAATTAGTCGTCCGACCCCTTTTGTAAAGACTAGTAATGAAAAATTGAAATTGAACACGGATGCGAATGTACGAACAAATTGATATGATGTGTATGAATATTCATATGAGGTATTCATCTAATGAGGATGTCGTGTTGTGAAAGTTATATGCGGTCAGGATAACAAAAGTACTAGTTGTGTAACTTGTTGTTCGACACTTTTGTATGAACTCATGATGATAACGAGATTAGAACAAGAATGTGAATTTATGAGTATGTCTATATGATGTAATGTAAACCTATGAGTATGGAAAAACAATATTATGGGTTACCAACCGAGACTGGGTCATGACGGACCTTATAGGGCAGTAAGTCTGATTAGTTGAGGAGCAATTTTGACTATCTTGGGGGCAGAACTGGGTTCTCCTTCCTTCAGGTGACTTATAGCCCCATGTCTTAGCTTTCCAACGCGACCAACCTCGTTTGAAACAGAGTCCTAGAACTCTAGATAGAGTTAAAAATCTAAGAAGAGGTCAAAATGCTACCTTTGCAGATAGTAACGATTCAAAAGAGTAGCAGTTTTAAAGAGTAACAGTTCGAATGAGTAATAATTGAAAAGAGTAACGGTTCAAAAGAGTAAAAGTTCAAAAGAGTAACGATTCAAAACAGTAATGGTTCAAAAGAGTAACGATTCAAAACAGTAATGGTTCAAAAGAGTAACAGTTCAAAATAGTAATGGTTCAAAAGAGTAATAGTTCGAAAGAGTAACAGTTCAAAACAGTAACAGTTTGAAATTTAAACAGTAACAATCCAAATATAAAGAAAGGAATGATTGAAAGAAAGACCATACTGGTAGTTGATATGGTTATCATAAAATGTATCATTGAATGAGAAAAATTTACGAGATAAGCCTGTGATTGCAGAAGGGACCACCGGAGTGGTGCAGCAGCAGCAGCAGGGGAGCACGAGTAGAGCTTCTACTACAAGTAGGTGATCTACACCTACACTTTCTAGTTAAATTCCATGATTTAATATGTTATTGATGTGAAATGTAAATTACCGAATGTTAGATATTATGTGAAAGGAGGAAAGTTGTGTAATGATGTCGATATTTTAAATAATATTCTGAATGTATGTGTATTCGAGGTGAAAGGTTGTTGTGTGAATTGCTAAGTGATGAAATTATCGCTAACAACAAAAATATGAGAAGTGTGATATGAGGCATGGACTAGTATACATTTAGTGTATGTTAGGATCCTGGGTAAGCGGATCGCCATGTTTGGACTAGCATACATTTAGTGTATGTTAGGATCCAGGGAAAGGGGATCATCATGTTTTGACTAGCATACATTTAGTGATGTTAGGATCCCGGGTGTATTTTAGGATCCCGGGTAAGGGGATCAACATGTATTGGCTAGCATACATTTAGTGTATGTTAGGATCCCGGGTAAGGGGATTACCATATATTGACTAGCATACATTTAATGTATGTTAGGATCCCAGGGAAGGGGATCACCTTGCATCGAATCCTATGGGGTGATGATGAAACCAGTGAAATTGTATTGATAATGTGTTAAGCGAAAATAATCATGGTTGATCTTATGAAATCTTAAATGGAGGTTGATAATGGAAGAGGAAACGGTTTTTAGTAGTTGAATGAGAAAGAGTTTCCAATGAAAACCAGAAGGGAGAAGTGAATAAAATATGAATGCATGTTTGCCTTTTTAAATTGTTGGGTATTTGTGTTGTTATATTTATTATGATATTCATGTTTTAATGATATGTATTTTATTTCAGGACCCTCGCATGCACGACAGGAGTAGATCTTAGCTTATGTTCACTTTTTGTAATTCTAGGTTCTAGGGAGTATACTCCTGGATTTTATAAAATTACAACTTTTATATAACTTAATTTGTATAATCAATGTTTAAATTTGAATAGATAATCTTAACTCTGAATTTCATATGAATATGTCCATGTATACACATGTATACATGTTTATCTCATTTATTCCTCTATAATTATATTTGTTGTTTAATGTATGTTATAAATATTACGGTTGTGATGATGATGGTGTTTGTGGGATTGAGACCCAGGACGATTGGGTCATGATTGAGTTATGAGATGTGAAATATTAGAAGTGTAAACAGGTTAAATGTCAATAACTTGGTACCTCTCGATGTAGTGGAGACTCTACCGAAATTTTAGTGAAAATTTTGGTAAAGTTTAATATGAACACCTTACACATACATGAGTTGACATGAGATTGTTGCTTAATCCCGGATATGGGGATGTTACAATAAATCTCATAGTTCTTGAAATCTGAAGACTTGTTTTTTCACAAAGCTGGCAGAATTTATGTAATCTTAGAAAAATCATATCTCTCTCATATAAGATCATTTTCTTTTGAAATTTGGTAGGTTGATAGGTCTACGAGTCAGGAATCCAACAAAATTGAGTTTGCATCAAACAAACTTCTATGACAGAATGCGAGATTTGTCTTTGAAGGCTGCAATTTTTATGCTCTTTTTTTTTTCTTGCCATATATGTATAGAAAGGTATGGATGTTAGCTTTCTAATGCCATTTGAATCACTTCGTTTTGACCTCTAGAGCTTAACCTCTGCACAAAACATCGATCGAAGGTCAAATCTGCTAATTATCTCCAATTTACTTCTTTTTTAATCTTACATCCAAAAGTGCCTTCAATACATAAAACAAAGAATATCAAGGGATTATATATATATATATATATATATATATATATATATATATATATATATATATATATATATATATAACATAGGCAAAATACTAGGTAAATGTGGGTAAAATTATCGAATAATATGGTTTTACAATCTTTGGAGCTAAGGAATTGGCTAGATGAAGACAAGGGATTTCTTGGACTTTTTTTTTTAATTTGACGAACGAGAGCAGTATGTGCATCAGACCAAGGTAATGGGTTTTTTCTTAGTCTATCATGAAGGGTTTTTGCAAGTCCAACGATATTAGGATAAAAGTCTAAAACATAATTTAAACTTCTTAGGGAATTTGTGAATTTGTTAGCAAAGGTGAGGGATCTCTCAATGGGTGTGATTCCTTAGCAGATATAATAACCAAGAAAATGAACACGAGTTTGAAACAGAGAAATCTTTGATTTAGAGACAACTAAACCATTTTGTCTTGTGACATGAAAGAATGTTTGTAAGTATTTAAAATGTTGTTCTAATGTGTTTGAAAAAAATAAGAACATTATCAATATAAACTATGCAAAATTTGGAATATGCATTAAAAATGTCATTCATTATATGAAGGAGCTACAAACAGACACAAAATAATTTTAAGAATGAAAATCTCATATATGGGCCATGGAAAGGGCATTTAACTAAAATGAAATAATTCTATATTTGGAAAGTCAAAAATAGCATTGAATGTGCTAGGTTAAAAGAGATATCTTGAGCTAGTATGAAATAAATTCAAAGGAAACTCAAAGAGTATAAGTTTTATTAAGGAGAAATAAATGGTTAAGTAAATGGATACATGGTTGGTTAGAATGACTACATAAGTGTTCGAATGAATGAATAAAATGGTGGCAAAAAAATGATTTGATAAATATGTAAATGGATAAAAGAATGGGTTTGAAGCCCATATATAATATAATGAATATTTGAAAAGAATTATTTAAAATTGGTTGATCAAGTGGTAGAGTAGGTTAAGAGGAAGTAATGAAAATAGTTAATTGAAAAAGACATAGTAAGTGTTTGAAATGAAGGAATGTGGTTGATAAACCAAGGTAGTATCTACGATACTTATGAGGGATTAATTGGAATGATGAAACAAATGGAAATTATGGTATAGATTGAAAGTTTAATGGAATGATATTTATTGTTTAATATTTCTAAAATTTGGTTAAGCGATTGGTTGGAAGAAATTTTAGTATACTAAGAATTGTATGTTTTGTTTTTATATGTCCTACAGGTGTATTCCAACCCTCTAGAGTATTTTTGATATCATACTCTAAATTTTTATTAATTATCTTATTTTAGGAGGAATTTTGTAAAAATCCGGTTAAAGTTATTGAGAAAATTATTACATATAATTAAGTTAGAAATAATATAAGGATTGTAAAAATAATGAAAAGAAAGGATGAATACCTTAATATGGAAATTATGAATTAAAGAAGATGTCATAAATTTATTACCTTATATTTAATATAGTATATCTTTATTACGTGTTGATAAAAGTGGGAATCGATAAGCTTAAGGCTACCTTATGATGATGATGATGATGATGATGATGATGATGATGATGATAATAATAATAATAATAAAAACCCTTGATATTAGAAAAGATAAAAATCATACCAAAAGTTCAGGGTGTTACATTTGAAGGCATAAGCAAGAGGCTAATGAAGTGGTAGCTACTGTTGCTCCAAATTTTACCATTGTTTTTATTGTGAATTTGTGATTCGTTGCTGAAATTGAGTTGTCTATAGCAAATCAGTTTTTGCTGCCAAATTGTTGTGCCAGCAGCGAATCAGCTTTCGTTGTCGAATAGTGTTGTCCACAATGAATCAGTTTTTGCTGCCGAATTACAGCGAGACAGTTTTGCTGTCGAAATGGGGTGTCAACAATGAATCTGTTTCATTGCCAAATTACGTTGCCCGCAACGAATTAATTTTCGCTGTTGAATCGTATTATTTGTAGCAAACCTGCTTCGCTGCTGAATCAGGGTGACATTAGCGATTTAGTCGCTAATGATTCTGTGTTCAGCGAATCTGCTGCTGACGAATCTGCGTCTCTAGTGAACCAGGTTTCGCTAATAATTTCTGCAATAGTTTTACATATTTGGATTAGGTTAATGGTTAAGATGGTTGCACCATGTGATTGTGATATATGAAACACTAGAATATGGACTTGTATATGTTTAAAGTATGTATGGTGACGAGTTGGGTGATCACTAAATACGAATGTACTGATTTGTGGCCATTAATGTCTTAGGTAGTGCAGCCGGGATCGGACCTTCGTTAGGACAAGAACAACCCCTAGGTGGAGCAGGTAGGTGGTTTCCACCTTTTTCTCGTATGATGTCAATGTTTTAAAATGATTTACTTATGGATGATCTATTATTGAATCCTTGATGAATGATGTAAAGATGATGAAATGTTTGATCGATTTCTTTATGAATGTTGAAACAATGAAGAAAATGTTAATGTTTTGAAATGACCTGTTTGAGGTGGATGTATTATTACGTTGTGATAAATATTAAACCGACTATGAGATGTTGATTGAGCTGTTATGAAAATGGGTTGTTGACGAATGTCAAATTGATTATGGAATGTTGATTATGATTGATGATTAGCTTCGGCTAATGGCATCCAAATGGATGACAGGGATAAATGATTGATTAGCTTCGGCTAATGACATCCGAATGGATGAATGGGACAAATGATTGATTAGCTTTGGCTAATTGCATCCGAGATGGTGACCGGGTTGTGATTGCTGATTAGCATTGGCTAATGGCATCCGAATGGATGACCAGGACAAATGATTGATTTGCTTCGGCTAATGGCATCCAAATGGATGTCCAGGGCAAATGACGATGACCTAGACAAATGATTGATTAGCTTCCACTAATGACATCTAAATAGATGACTAGGATAAATGAGGATGGCTAAGATAAATGATTGATTAGCTTCGGCTAATGGCATCCGAATGGATGACCGGGACAAATGATTGATTAGCTTCGTCTAATGGCATCCGAATTGATGACTGAGAGAAATGATTGTTTAGCTTCGGCTAATGGCATTCTAAGTGGATGATTGGGATAAATAATGATTAACTTCGACTAAAGGCATCCGAGATGGATGACCAAGACAAATGATAATGGTATCTGAATGGATGACCAAGACAAATGATTGATTAGCTTTGGCTAATTGTATCCTAAGTGGATGACCAGGATAAATGATGATTAGCTTCGGCTAATGGCATCCGAGATGGATGACCATGATGAGATTGTTGATTAGTTTCGGCTAATGGCATTCGAGATGGATGATCGGGTTATGATTGATGATTAGCTTTGGCTAATGGCATCCATGATGGATGATCGAGTTGCATTTGATGATTAGCTTTGGTTAATGGCATTTGTGGTGGATGGCTAAATTGATTATGAAAATTGGCTTTGGTTAATGGTCTTCATAGGAATGACGGGGGTTAATTTCATGATTAGTTTTTGTTAATGGCATCTGAGATGGATGACCAAGTTTAAATGTTGCGATTAGCTACGAATAAAAGTTTCTAAGATGGATGACCGGGTTAAGGCAAAGTATTTAACCCCGATCGATGTTAAACTTTGGCCCCATAACCCCGTGGAGAGGTTGGGGTGTGTGAGTGTGAAAAGTAGAGTTAACAAAATAATAAGAGATATACAATGTATATAAGAAGTATAAGAAGGAATCTTCCCATTCTAAGTAAATAAAGAAAAGCAATGACAATATACTTCTAGATGTTTATTATTATGTTAGATTATTTACAATTTTTGTAACCATGTTATTTTATAACATGGACATCACACAATCAAGGTACGTAGGAAAGCTTATTCCACAGGTTTATATATTTTGAAAGGTGTTATGTAATAGTATGATTTAGTTGTTATGTTGAATATTTCCCATTCGACACTTTTGTAAGGACTTTTAATGGAAATTGTAATGGAGCACGGATGGGGATGTGTTAACATGTAGACACGATGCTATGAATACATTTATGTGGTATTTTCTTTTATGAAAATATTGTGTTGTGAAATCACATGAGGATCGTATAAAAGAAAGTACTAGTTGTGTAAGATTGTCGATTATAAACTCGTGTTGATAACGAGATTAGAACAGGAATGCAAACACATGAGTATGCCAATATGACGTAACGTAAATGTATGGATATGAAAATATAATATTATGGACTTGTGTATTGGTATCTGTCATATGAGAATGTTGTTTTACGAGAACTATATCCCTATGATGCCATGATAAGGAATGAACATAATTACCAATTCACAAAATTTCATTGCGAGAAGTATCGAGAAAAAAAAAATCCATCAGTTTTGGCCTTATAAAAGCCGGGTCATTACAGTGATCATTGATGTGTTAGGTGGTGCATCCGTGATCGAACCTTCGATCGGGCAAGGATACCTCACTGGAGGAATAGTTAGGTGTATTGCAAAGGATTTATTATCGTGTTTACTGATCATTAAACTATTACGAAACGTCTGTACTAGTACTACAAAGGGTCTACTATTATGTTATAGTGAATATCAAATTGTTATAAATCGTTTGAATGAGCATTTCAAAGGATATATTATCATTTTATAGTGATTTTATAAACCGCCTCTGGAACATTTGATTGGTTAATGATTAGCTTCGGTTAAACGATTGGCTAATGGAATCCTAAGAGGATAGCCAAATTTGGGAGTTACGAGTTAGTTTCAAGAATTAATGCGTTCATGTATACTATGTTTTGTATATATCAAGTATATGAAAGAACTACGATTGTTATGCTTTAAATAAAGAATAACGTTAGTTTGGTTAATGGTATTCGAGATGGATGACTGGGTTTGAGTATTTTAATTAGCCTTGGTAATTGACGAATTATTAAGGGTGGTATTTACATAAGTAAGGAGAAATGAAAGAATTATGCTCTTTCGGTCCATGAATGAAATGTAATGTTAATATTGTTTTATTATGTTTTTTTTTAAATTGCCTATAATGCTTGAAATTGCCTTGTGCTGTAACAGGGACATCATACCAACATGGTGCGTAAGGAAATTCATTTTGCTGCTCGTACATTTTGAAAAGAACTATATATTCGCATGTTATAAGTGATATGAGTTCTGTTTGAACATACGTGTTAATCGCTCAATTAGTTGGCCAACCTCTTTTGTAAAGACTTGTAACGGAAAATTGAAATGGAACACAAATGTGTATGTGTGAACATGTAGATATGATGTGTAAGAATATACGTATGTGGTATTCTTCTTATGAGGATGTTATATTATGAAATTACATAAGGTCAGGATAAACAAAAGTACTAGTTGTGTAACTTGTCGTTCGACACTCTTGTATGAACTCATGATGATAACGAGACTAAAACATGAAAGTGAATTTATGAGTATGTCAATATGATGTAATGTAAACCTATTAGTATGAAAATATAATATTATTGGCAGTGTATTAAGGATATGTTTTATGGGAATGTTGATTTACATTATCCTATGTGGAATGTGCCTTGTTAATGAATGGAATACAATTATAAAAATGTAGCATGATATGGTGAAAAACATCCAGAACTTGATGATTTATAAAAAACAATTCCATCAATTTTGGCCTTGAAAAAACCAGGTCGTTACACCTTATCTAGACTATGAGACCAGTTAAAGTTTCTAATGACCAAAATACTAGGTGGCGACTCCATTGCTTTCATACTGAAAAAGAAAAGGAATGCATTGTCCTTTCCCCCCATCATCACAAAGATCCTGGTCCAGGAGGATATTCACCGCAATGATGCATATATGTGATAAAATGACAACTCCTCTGGGTTTCTTCTCATGGACTAAGCTTTGTTCGTTTGTCTGATTGTCGTGTTTTATTTATTTTTGTTAGTTTTTACATTTTTATTCTTTTTATGCTTTAAATTTTACTGCTTTATGTTTATCATTTTTATTATCAACATGCATTCTTTTTATGCTTTAATTTTATATATATATATTGCATATGCATTTGTATATTAGATATTTATTAATGTCTCATGCATCACTTTCTTAAATTTTTGAAAGCACACACAAGTTTCTAGGATAGGTGGGAGATTAGTGGTTTGTCCTATGACTATTGGTTAGGGTTTAAATTCGTGAAACACCCAATTCATATTTAAGTGCCTGCTTGGTAATGGTGGTTATATATGCCTTAATCATTTCTCGTAACACTCTCACACTGTCTTTATGAAGACCATCAATATAAATATGAGACCTTTTGAGACTAGGTACAAAACTTACACATGTTCACTTAATGAATAAAACATATCCTTAGGATGTGTGTGTCATCTATAAATTGCATCAAGAAAAGCCCGACATGTAACATCCTGAATTCTAGGACTATTGGGTGGCACAAGGTCATCATTGAGACTTTACAAGAGACTGGATTATTACAAATTGACTGAGATGAATATGAATTCCCTTGTCGGTGTAAAAATGATATCAGATGATGATCATTGTCACCCCTGGAGGGCGAACCTGTTTTCAATTTACCTTTTCTTTTTTCACAAGCATATCATATTTATTTTGCTAACTTTCATATTTTTCATTTTAAAGAGAAATATAGGATCACCCTTAAACGCCAACCCCTACCAAGATCTACAAGAAGCAAATGGGAGATTTCAGCCTGGACGGAAGTAAGATGACTTTTTGAAAAGTTAGATGGCTCAGTTAACTGATTTGCTAAGATGAACCATTCACTCTAAAAGGAGGCCACCATATATGGAAGCCATACTGATGAGTTTATTATGAATAAGCCCCTTTTATATCTTCACACACTCATAAGAAGATTGTTTTTGGTGATTATTTGGCTAATCAAAGTTTGCAAATTTGTTTCTCCAATGCCCTGAGTTCTTTAAAGATTTAGGTTGTCTTGTCGTAGAATTCACTGTAATTTGTTACAAACCAGATACATCAAACATCTTGACCTTTGTTTTAGCTTGAATACCATCAAAGAAGAAAAATGTCAAGACCAATTCAAGCTTTTTTATTTTTTATAAGAATTTGACTAAAATGGTTTTTAATATGTATGAAAGATTGATTGGCTTTGAAATATGGTTAACACCTTGTTAAAACAATTTTGGCATGGCTTAAAAGAGGCTCTAACCAGATCTAACATCCAAGAATATGGATGAGTTAGTTAGAGAATATGCTCTAAGGTTACGCAAAATAGCAAAAGTGCTCATTATCACCATCATTACATTTTAAATGCTCCAGTTACTTTATTAATAACTCATCATCCTATTTTTGGAGGTAGTGGTTATTAAAGAATTGAGTAAAGCCTGGAATTGGGAAGAATCAGGAACTGGTTGTAAACTCTCGACTAAAACTTTTCTTAAATATTAAAATTAGGATAAATGATGATAATAATATGTCCAGAAGGATGAGAAAAAAAGATAAAGAGATTAAAAGTGGTTTGGTATAAATTTACAGAACAATTTCAGGAGATAGAAATTATGTTGTAATAAAATGAAATAAGAAAATGAATATAATAAAATGGGAAAATAATTAAGAAGATAAAAGAAAAAAAGTTTATAGTCAAATTTATGTATTGGTCCAAAACTAGAAATGGTCTAGCTATTTTAAGAAATAACAAGACTAATTTAAAGAAAATGGATATATTATTTTTTAAAACAATCAGACTATTTTGATCATTGTCTCTATTAAAACTTGTTGGTGTAGCAAGAGAGAGGGAGGGTGTTTTCTTTTCTTCTTTCCTTTCCCCGTTAAAGGGTTAGAAAAATTATAAATAGGAGAGAAAATATAAGGTTTTGAGAGAAAACACCTCCACACTAGAAATTAAAAAATATCAAAGAGACATAAGAAAATGAATAAAATGGTAGTGGTAGGCGGGGCCCTACCTCTCCAGCACCTTGATGTTTATTTACAGCTGGAATATTAGAGGACTAAATATTTTTGTAAAATAGCATGAGGTAGTTAGCCTCATGAAGATGAATAAAATGGATGTTTGTGGCCTTGTTGAAACAAAATTGAGTTCTTCCTCTCTTTCTTTCATGCATAAATTCAGGTTGAAGAATTGGCAGTATTTGTCTAATGTTGGAGTAGCTAACAATGCAAGAATTGTGGTATTTTGGAACCCTTCCACTGTTAGAGTAGACCTCCTTAATTGTTATACTCAAGGTCTTCATGTTAATCAACATCTTAGTTAATCAATATACCTTTGTTGCCACTTTTGTTTATGGTTATAATACTGTGATTACTCATTGATCTCTCTGGGATGATTTGCCCAATTAGAGTTCTAATTGTCCTTGGATTATTTTGGGTGATTTCAATTCTCTCCTCTCTCAGGAGGATAAACATAATGTGAGCTAGTCTCTAATTATGAAGTTTCTAACTTCCGAACTTGCTGCTCTGATCTTGGTCTCTCTGACCTTAATTTTTCTAAATGCCATTTCACTTGGACAAATAGGAAGATCATTCTCCTGCTTCTGTCTCTATTGACTCATGACAACATAGAGGGAAATTCAACTTCAATTTTTTCAACATATGGGTAGCTCATCAGGATTATAATGCTCTTATCTCAGTAAACTGGCATGCTGATATACATGGCTCTCCAATGTTTATTTTATGTCGGCGTCTTAAGCTTCTGAAAGGCTATCTAAAACAACTAAATAAGCTCCACTTTGGTCACATTTTTGAGAAGGTTGCTCGGGCAGAGGCAGTTCTTGACCAACACTAGTCTATTTTACATAATGATAGGAATAATGCTCTTCTCTTGGCATGAGATAAGGAGCTTCGACTGAATTTTGTTAACCTCAAGTCTGCTGAAAAAATGTTCTATGCTCAGAAGCTAAAATGCAATTTTTTCAAGGAATCTGATAGAGGGACTAGCTTCTTCCATGCTCTAATGAATCAAAGACATAAGAAGAATTTCATTTCAGCTGTCCGTGATACTTCTGGCTCCCTTACTACCTCCACAGATGAATTTGGGGAAGTTTTGGTCCAATATTTTCAGCAGTTGTTGGGCACTTCCTATGATACTCAACCCCTTGATGAGTCTGTTGTTTGTTGTGGGCCTAGGCTGGAAGAAGCTACTCATGTCCCCCCGTTAGCTGTTGTCTCCAACGATGAAAGCAAGTGAGCTCTCTTTTGTATTAGAGATGATAAGTCTCTTGGCCCTAATGGGTATTCTTCCCTATTCTTCAAGCGGTCTTGGGACGTGGTTGGTCAAGACTTTTGTACGGCTGTACAAGATTTTTTCATATCCGGGAAGCTTTTGTGCCAACTCAATCATTCTGTCATTGCTCTAGTGCCTAAATCCTCCAATGTATCTTCTCCTAGTGACTTCAGACTGATTTCCTACAGCAATGTGGTCTATAAGGTGATATAAAAAATTATTGCTGCTAGATTGGCTGATGCCCTCACTAGTATTATCAGCCCGCTTCAGAATGCCTTCTTTGGTGGTCGCCTTATGGCTGGCAATATTCATCTTGCCTTATACAAAGTGATTTTAGAAAGGCTTTTGACTATTTTCAGTGGTCATTCCTGCGGCATCTCCTCCTTCTTTTTGGTTTCCCTGCTCGGTTTGTTCATCTAGTCATGACATATATTGAAACTGCTTCCTACTCGGTGGCTATTAATGGTGCTTTGTATGGGTTTTTCCCTGGGCATTGTGGTGTGCGGCAAAGTGACCCACTATTGCCATATCTTTTCATTGCCTGCATGGAATACTTCTCCGGAATGCTTGTTCTAGCGTTGTAAAACTCTGAGTTTAGTTTTCACCCAAAATGTGCTCCCCTTGGTATCTCTCACTTAGCTTTTGCCGATGATGTTCTTTTTATCTCTCGGGGAGATAAATCCTTTGTGAATGTTCTCTTACAGCAATTGCAAATTTTTGGGCAAACGTTTGGGCTGAGTGTGAATGTGGGCAAGTGCTCAATTTACTTTAGTGGTGTTAGAGAGAACTTGAAGCGAGTTATTCTTCAAGACACTAGGTTCAAACAAAGTTCCTTCCCTTTCAGGTATCTTAGTGTCCCTCTCAGCCCTTACAGGCTCCTTGCAAGCTAATTTGCTCCTCTTCTTCACAAGCTGGAAGGCGTTATCCAAGGTTGGATGGGGAAGCATCTTACCTATGTTGGTCAATTAGAGCTTATTCAATTTGTCTTATACGGTATGGTTCAGTTTTGGCTAAGTATTTTTCCCATGCCACGTGTTGTTCTTTAGCAAATTACTTCCTTTTATCAGAACTTTTTATGAATTGGTGATTTTTAAGAAGCGAATTTGCTTTGGTGGCTTGGAAATTTGTTTGTTTGCCAAAAAAAAGGGAGGTTTGGGTCTGCCTAACCTCAAGGCTCGCAATTCAAGCTTCATTGCCAAGCATTTATAGCACATCCACTTGAAAACTGATTCTATTTGGATTGGGTGGATTCATCACTTCTACTTATAAACTCATTCCATTTGGTATGCTCTAACTTAGAAAACTTCATTGCCACTGTGGAAGTCCATCATTAATTTAAAAAATCAGCTAGTTGAAGATTGTGGGGGTCATCTAGCAGTCATTGCTCTAATACGAAGCTGAGAATAGGATGGTGGTTGTTTCTTTTCGAATGCTTATGCCTCTTTCAGGTTTAAAAGGCTTGTTATCCCTTGGGCAAGTATGGTTTGGAAACTTTGGTCTCTACCCCGTCACAACTTTATTCTTTGCCTGGCAATGTTAGAGAAGCTCAGAACAAGAGACAGGATGAGATTCATGGCACTTCTTGTATTTTTTATCAACAGGAAGAGGAGAATCATGGCCACCTTTTCTGTGCATGTAGTTGGTTGTCCCTCTTATAGAATAAAATTAAGTCCTGGCTCCACATCTCTAGATGTCTGTCGACTTTGAGGAGCGCTGCAAGAGGGGTATAAATGCAGCAAGGAGAGAGAGAGATGAGCACTCTTCCCCAAAAGAGCTGCATGCTCTTGTCCCCTTCCCTCTTCCTAAAATGAGCTGCATGCTCTTGTTCTTTCCTCCTTCCCAAAGAGAGCTCAACAACTCTGCTGCATGTGCCCAACAGCATGCCCTTTCTTCTCTTCCCCTTTCTAAAGAAAAACTTGACCAAACCGCAGCTGCATGTGCCCTCCTTAGGAGTGAGAGAGAAGGGAGAGGGAGAGGGAAGGTTGAACAACCAAAATCATGGAAAAAAAGCGAGCCTAGGGCCGGCTGGAAACAGCCAGCAGAAGAAGAAGGGCAGAAAACCAAGACTTGAGGGAAGAACCATACCACCAAGACCTGCTCAAAGACTGTCTAAAAACGTGAGGTACGACCAATATCCTTCTCTTGGCTGGCTGTTACCCCAGATTTCAGACAAAAAGGAAAGGGAAGAAAACTCAAAAATAAAAGGGGTGGTGTTCTTCCACCTTAACTCAAGGAATCTTGACTAAATGGACAGACCTATGTAGAACAAAAGATGAATGAACACATACACAGACCCTTACTCAAGAAACATGAACGATTTTGAATGCACGAACCTAGGGGAGGGTCAGCCATGGTGAGGGTTGGACAAAATATGAATTAAAGTGACAAAATACATGGATGATGATCTCGTAAGACTTCTAGGAACATTTTTGAATAAAAAACAGAATCATACTTATATTGATGATGTAAATTCTGCATATTTGATAGATGAAATTACATGGAAAGATGGTGGAATGATGTTAAGTGCAAATTGTGTTATTAATGAACCTTGAAAGCATGTTGTAGCTGAAATGGGAACCACACCATATAATGCTTTGGTTTTGTTTGTTTAATGAACGAACATGTGTAATTGTGAATCAAGAGAATGAATTTTGAATTGTAAATTGTGAATTGTGATTATACTTGTGAGAAATATGATGATTTGTATGTGTAGCTAAGTGTAATGGGCAGCAATATCCAGCTATAAGGATTGAGGGAATAATGAGAGAATTCGTTGTGACGAACACTTTAAGGGAATTAAATCCGTGACTAAAAATGAACACTTATGAATTATAAAATTGCTAGTGGTGGTGTTGATGTATTACCATAATGTAAGTGAAAAGATGGAATGAATGAATTCAGAAAAAACCTTGCTAAATGAACTTGTGTTGTTACTAGTTCGCTGCCGCAAACTGTGTTGTTTACAATGAATCAACATTCGCTGTTAAAGTTATGTTGTTTGCAATGAAATAGTGTTCGCTGTTGAATTGTGTATTCCTCAACGACTCAGGTGTTTGTTGGCGAACTAGTGTTGTCTGCAGAAAATAAGGTGTTCGCTGCCGAACTTGTGTGGTCCGCAGCGAATCAGGTGTTCACTGCCCAATTTGTGTTGTCCGCGGTGAATCAGGTGTTCATTGCAGAATTGTGTGGTCTGTAGTGAATCATGTGTTGGCTGCCGAATTATGTATTCCGGAGCGAATCAGGCGTTCGCTACCAAACTTGTGTTGTCCGCAGCGAATTAGGTGTTCGCTGCTGAATTGTGTATTCCTCAGCGAATTAAGTGTTCGCTGCTAAATTATGTTATCTGCAGCGAATCAGGTGTTCGCTGTTGAATTGTGTTGTCCAAAGAGAATCAGGTTTTCGCTGTCGATTTTGTATTGTTTACAGCAAATCAGGTTTTCATTGCTGAATTGTGTATTCCACAGCGAATCAGGTGTTCACTGCCGAATTGTGTATTCCGCAGTGAATCAGGTGTTTGCTGCCGGTTGGGTGTTGTTCGCAGCGAATCAGGTTTTCACTATCAAATTGTGTTGTCCGCAGCGAATAAGATGTTTGGTGTCAAATTGTGTATTTCGCAGCAAATCAGGTGTTCACTGCCGAACTTATGTTGTCCGCAGTGAATTAGGTTTTGCTGCCAAAGTTGTGTTCCACAGCAAATCAGGTATTTGCTACCGAATTGTGTCTTCCGCTGCGAATCAGGTGTTCGCTGGCGAACTTGTGTTGTCCGCAGGGAGTCAGATGTTCGCTGCCGAACTTGTGTGGTCCGCAACGAATCAGGTGTTGGTTGCCGAATCTGTGTTGTATGCAGCGAATCAGGTGTTGGGTGCTGAATTGTGTATTCCGTAGCGAATCAGGTGTTCGCTGTTGAATTGTGTTATCCACAGCGAATCAGGTGTTGGTTCTGGAATTGTGTTGTCCGCAGAGAATCAAGTGTTCGCTGTCCATTTTGTGTTGTTCGCAGCGAATCAGGTTTTCGATGTTGAATTGTGTATTCGACAACAAATCAGGTGTTTGCTGCCGAATTTGTGTTGTCTGCAGAGAATCAGGTGTTGGCTGCCGAATTGTGTATTCCATAGTGAATCAAGTGCTCGCTACTGAATTGTGTTCTCCGCAGCGAATCAGGTGTTCATTGCCGAATTGCGTTGTCCGTAGAGAATCAAGTGTTCGCTGTCGATTGGGTGTTGCCCGCAGCGAATTAGGTTTTTGCTACCGAATTGTGTATTCCACAGCGATTCAAGTGTTCGTTGTCGAATCTGTGTTGTCCGCAGTGAATCAGGTTTTTGCTGCCGAATTGTGTTATCCGTAGCGAATCAGGTGTTTGCTGTTAAATTGTGTATTCCGCAGGGAATGAGGTGTTCTACCGAACTTATGTTGTCCGTAGCGAATCATGTTTTGCTTCCAAAGTTGTGTTGTTCGCAGCGAATCAGGTGTTTGCTGTCGAATTGTGTATTCCGCAGTGAATCAAGTGCTCGCTGGCGAACTTGTGTTATCCACAGCGAATTAGGTGTTCATTGCCAAACTTGTGTGGTCTGCAGCGAATCAGGTGTTCGTTGCGGAATTGTGTGATTCGCAGCGAATTAGGTGTTCACTGCCGAACTTGTGTTGTGCGCAACGAATCAGGTGTTCGCTGTTGAACTAGTGTTGTCTGCTACAAATAAGATGTTCGCTGCCGAACTAGTGTGGTCCGCAGCGAATAAGGTGTTCGCTACTGAATTGTGTTATTCGCAGCAATTCAAGTGTTCGCTGCCGAATTGTGTTGTCCGTAAAAAATCAAGTGTTCGCTGGTGATTTCATGTTGTCCGCAGCGAATCGGGTTTTCACTGCTGAATTGTGTATTCCACAACGATTTAAGTGTTCGTTGCCAAATTGTATTGTTCGCAGCGAATCAGGTGTTCGCTAACGAATATGTGTTATCTGTAGTGAATCAGGTTTTTGCTGCTGAATTGTGTTGTTCACAACGAATTAGGTGTTTACTGTCAAATTGTGTATTCCGCAGCGAATCAAGTGTTCACTACCAAACTTATGTTGCCTGCAGTGAATTAGGTTTTACTGCTGAACTTATATGTTCCGTAGGAAAGGAGGTTTTGCTGCCGAAGTTGTGTTGTCTGCAACGAATCTGCGTTTGTTGTTAAAGTTATATTGTCTACAGCAAAAGTGTGATTCACTATCGAAATCGAGTTGCCTGTAGTGAATTAGCATTCGCTGCTAAAAGCATGTTGGCTGCAGCAAAGTAGCATTTGCTACCGAAATTGTGGTGCCTGCAGTGAAACAGTTTTTGCTACCAAAATTGTGGTGCCTGCAATGGAACAATTTTCCCTGCCAAAGTGTGCAGCATGCAGCGAACCAGCTTTTGCTCCCAAATTGTACGTCCTCCAACGAATCAGTTTTCGCTGCTAAATTGTGTGGCCAGCAAATTAGTTTCACTGCTAATTTTCTACAACAGACCCCTCGGGCAGAAATGACTTCAATGCTCGTAACAATTTCATTGTATGATGATGTAAAACGTGGAACACTTGAATGTGAACATATGGACTCTTGAATAAGTATGGTGATGAATGTGATTTAAAGATGCTAATGTACTTATTTGTGCCCATTGATGTCTTAGGTGGTGTGGTCGAGATCGGACCATCGCCAGGACAAGGACAACTCATACGTGGAGCAGGTAAGTGGTTTCCACCCTTTTCTCGTATGTTGTTTATGTTTTAAAATGATTTACTTATGATGATATTTTATTAAATCCTTGTTGAATGATGAAACGGCGTTGAAGTGTTTGATTGAATTCTTGATGATTGTCGAAATGACTATGAAATGTCGATCGAGTCCTTGATGAATGTTGAAACAATGATGAAAATGTTAGTGTTCTAAAATGACCCATTTGAGGTGGATATATTATTGTGTTGTGATGAGTTTAAACCAAATATGAGATATTGATTGGGCTATTATGAATTTGGGTTGTTAATGAATGGTAGTATGAGTATTACGAAGGATCTACCGTTCTATTTTTATTGAATGTAGTTATGACGAATGGTTGTATGAGTATTATAAAGGATCTACGGTTTTATTATATTGAATGTAATTATGATGAATGTATTATGAAGGATCTACTGTTGTAATTTTATTGAATGTAATTATGATGAATGGTTGGATGGGTATTACAAAGGATCTACCGTTTCATATTATTGAATGTAATTGTGACGAATGTATTGTGAAGGATCTACCGTTGTATTATATTAAATGAAATTGTCATGAATGGTTGTATGAGTATTACGAAAGATCTACCGTTGTCTTATACTGATTGTTAATTATCACGAATAGTTGTATGAGTATTACGAGAGATCTATTATTGTATTGTATTAAACATAAACCGTCATGAATGGTTAGATGAAAAATATGAAGGGTCTATTTTTGTGTTGTACTAAATGCTCAACTGTTATGGAATGTTTGTTGGTGTATTACAAAGGATATAATATCTTGTTATAGTGATTACATGAATTGCCTATGGAATGATTGATGGGTTAATGATTAGCTTTGGCTAATGGCATCCTAAGTGGATAGCCGGGACTCACAAATGCTTAGCTTTGGCTAATGGCATCCTAAGTGGATAATTAGGATTCATAAATGATTAGCTTTGAATAATGGCTTCTTAAGTAGATGATCGAATGGGTAAATTATTAGCTTTAGCTAATGGCATCCTAAGTGGATGATTGAGATAAATGATTGATTAGCTCTAGTTAATGGCATCCAAAGCGAATGACCGAGATGAACGAATGATTAGATTCAGCTAATGACATCCGAATGGATGACCGGGACAAATGATTGATTAGCTTCGGCTAATGGCATCCAAAGCGGATGACCGAGATGAATAAATGATTAACTCCGATTAATGGCATCCGAATGGATAACCGAGATAAGTGATTGATTAACTTTGGCTAATGGCATCCTAAGGGGATGACCAGAATGAATAAATGATTAGTTTCGGTAAATGGCATCCTAAATGGTTAATCGAGATGAAACAATGACTAGCTTCGGCTAATAGCATCCTAAGTGGATGACCAGGATGAAAAAATGACTAGCTTCAACCAATAGCATCCTAAGCGGATGACCAGGATGAAAAAATGACTAGCTTCGGCCAATAGCATCCTAAGTGGATGACTGGATGAATAAATAATTGGCTTCGGCTAATGGCATCCTAAGAGGATAGTCGGATTTGAGTGTTATGAGTTAGTTTTAAGAACTAATGCGTTCATGTATGCTACGTTTTGCATATACTAAGTATATGAAAGAACTACGATTGTTATGGTTTAAACAAACAATAACATTAGTTCGACTAACGGTATTCGAGATGAATGATCGAGTTTGAGTATTGTAATTAGCCTCAGTAATTGATGAATTATTAACGGTGGTATTTACATGAGGAGAAATGAAAGAATTATGCTTTTTTGGTCCATTAATGAAATGTAACGTTAATATTGTTTTATTATGTTTTCTTAAATTGCTTATAATGCTTGAATTACCTTGTGCTGTAACAAGGACATCATACCAACATGGTGCGTAAGGAAGTTTGTTTCGCAACTCACACATTTTGAAAAGAACTATATATTCGCATGTTATGGGTGATATGAGTTCTGTATGAACGGACATGTTAATCACTCAATTAGTCGTTCGACCCCTTTTGTAAAGACTAGTAATGAAAAATTAAAATGGAACATGTATGTGAATGTACGAACAAGTTGATATGATGTGTAGGAATATTCATATGAGGTATTCATCTAATGAGGATGTCGTGTTGTGAAAATTACATACGGCCAGGATAACAAAAGTACTAGTTGTGTAACTTGTTGTTCGACACTCTTGTATAAACTCGTGATGATAACGAGATTAGAACAAGAACGTGAATTTATGAGTATCTCGATATAATGTAATGTAAACCTATGAGTATGGGAAAATAGTATTATGGGCACATGTATTGAGAATTTGTTCTATGGGAATGTTGATTTATGTTATCCTATATACATTGTGCTTTGTTAATGAACAGAATGCAATGATAAATCTGAGGAATGATATGGTGAAAAACATCTAGAAAGAAAACGAAAAAAAATTCCAGCGATTTTGGCATTGAAAAGTCGAGTCGTTACTGAAACTTTGAGGGAAATGCAAATTGATAGTGAATTGAAAAAATTAGGTTAGAATAACTTGTTATACGTGTTAAATTTGAAAGAAATAATGAAGAAAAACATGATGTTCTAAAGAGCATGTAGGGTCGTCCAAAAGGGGATTAATTTTTATGTAGTTAGATTGTAGATTAAAGAATGAATTCTATTGACTATTAATAAGAAATTATTGATAATATTGAGTTTACAATCTAAATGCCTTATTATGATTGTTATAGTTATTTGATAATTCTGTGAATCTCCTGATAACGTGGTCACGCAACCCACAATCAAGATTGAGATATGATCCTGAAAAGCCAAAATAGGTCTGATAGAAGTGTGATACAATGAAAACCTATCTCAAGGCATCAACACTATTGGAATTGAATCAAACGACACCACAAGGTGAGTTATACCTAGATAAGTCAAATTTGATCTTTGTCCAAGTAAATATAACATGTTGCATCACACAAAACACAAGTTTATTTCATGAATCTATGCCCCCTTACTTTTTAGCAAGCATAACATGTATATAATGCTTTAAATAACCCTAATGGATCCCCATATATGGGCTGATTTGAGTCCACTTACAAAATTGACCAAAATAAATAATAATAAACCAAAGACTAAGAAGAAAATTATAAAAATAATAAAAATTTGAAATTAATATCCTAGATATGTTAGAATCAGATTTACCACCCTTAAAAAATCCTATATAGACTATGAAATTTGATCTGAATGTGGAATTTTTATTGAAGTCTTCTTGCCTTATTGTGCTTGGTTTTCTTGTTTTACATGGACAATTAATAAAGAAAATCTCCCAAACTCATTTTCATTAATATGGACCAATTCTGACCCAAAATAAACTTCCAATAAACTTTCTTTGCTACCCAAAAAATCTCATGCATAGCCTGTCCTAATCTGACTGAATTATCCACCAAAAGAATGGGTCAAACCCATCATCCATGAGAACCTCAATTTGACCGAATGCATCACTAGGTAAAACCCCATCATGAAAAACTCAAGGCTGAACCATCAACAACCAATCTCAATTACATATCTTACTATAAGGAATCTAAGGCTGAACCTGAACCTATAAGTAAAAAGCTATTCAAGCGGAATACTTTTCTGTATTGATTAAGTTCAATATATATACAAGATACATTAGGGTTCCCTTATACATCAGAGACTGATAAGGAATGACAACTAATTGAATGCAGATTGATACAAAATATTCTTACGTATCTTTC
>Ga0325411_1000120_pt1 | contig 77562 bp, 58 predicted proteins | sample PopdelMetagenome_13_FD_206181 | JGI IMG/M metagenome (GOLD analysis project Ga0325411, IMG submission 206181) | Populus deltoides microbial communities from Bellville, Georgia, United States - Xylem-PdIQD-R4 | ecosystem: Host-associated > Plants > Phyllosphere > Stem > Wood/Secondary xylem... | reverse complement strand
TACTATTAGTGAACCCTCTAACCTTGACATTTGTTTTTATCATTGTTTAATCTTCTTTAATAATCTTATATCTCAAAGTCCTCTTTAAATCATCATCATCATTGTTGTTGTTGTTGTTGTTCTTATTATTATTATTATTCTTATTATTATTATTATTATTATTATTATTTATATAGTTCACCTCCCTGTGGTTCGACCTCGGTCTTGCCGGGTTATTTATTACTGTGACACTACTGCACTTGGGATAAGACATCAACTCTTTGATCATGTCATCGAACCATAGGGAGGTGAACTATAAAAATTATAAACAACAAATGAGAAGGAGTTGAAGAGAACTTTTGAGATGTGATATTGATGTGAGTATTAATCAAAGATAAAAGCAATTGTCAAGGTTAGAGGATCCACTAATAGTATTAGAAATAAGAATAGTATAAACTCTTTTTATTAATCAACTAGAAACCACACACAAAGAAGGTTTCAATCGGATGATTTATCCTTAATAGTTCATTATAAATTTTTAACATGATCATATTAATTATCTTATTTTAGTAACACCATACTTTTAAATATTGTCAGGAATTCATGATGTTAACTTATGTTAACAACAAATCAAGTTCCTTTCACAGCACAGGTGTCGGTTATACCATACAGTAGGCTATGAAAATGTCAAGTATTGGTTGTACCAAGGATTGTACAACACAAATCTAGATTAATAATTTAACAAGCAAGGTATTAAGAATTAGTAAGATAAAAAGATAAGACATGCTAATAACAAACTTTCTTGGATATAAACATTGAAGTCCATGTTGAGTTTATATTATACCTATTATAACACCAGTAGTGAAACCTTTTCACATTGACATAATAAACTTAGGTAAACATTGTGAAGAAGAGAAACATAAATAAACTAGATAAGAACATAGTTATGATGAAAAGCATAAACAAGAGATTAATAAAAGCAAAAATTAAACATTACAAAAATACAAAGAAAGAAAGCAAGAATATGATCTTGATCTAAAAACCAAGATGTCTAAATGTATGGAAAATACCTCCTTTTATAGGCTAAAATTCAGAACTATTGATTTGGTGACTACTTATTGAGTGGGTGGCCACCTCTTGACTTGATGACAACCATTATCTTCTTGTTTGAACAAAACATCACTGCTAACATTAGAATTTGAACAAATAGTCTCATGAAAGTTCTGGACATTTATCTCAGCTTTCCAACAAAACAAAAATAAGCTCATTTGGATTTCTAGAACTCGAGATATGGGCTGAAAACTCAACAGTGTCTAGGCTGCATGACAGATTCCAACTTCTTTTTTGTTGCTAAAATTTGAACTTGAAAACAACCCTTTTGAACCTTGAACTCTTCATGAAAGTTTTAGGCCGATGTCTTAGCTTTTCATCCATATAAAGGAGACCTAAATCCATGTTCTACAACTCCAGTTATGATCCAATAACTGAATGATGTTTTAGTTTGAAGTGAACCAACATCTCTTCTTTAAGCTTAGCCCTCTCTTTTTCTTTTCACTTTCAATAGTTAAACACATCAATCAATCCTTTAAATTGTGAGATATGCCTGCATTCAAAATGAACATTTACCATAAATTAAAGATATCTTATGTTATCAGACTTGTTATTATAAAACATGCTTAAGTTGGGGAATTTAATGATACTTTAATTAACTTTGACTAATGACATCCTAAGGGGATGGCCGAGATGAATTAATGATTAGCTTCGGCTAATGACATCCTAAAAGGATGGTCGGGATGAATTAATAATTAACTTTGGCTAATAGCATCCTAAGAGGATGGCCGTGATGAATTAATGATTAGCTTCGGCTAATGGCATCCTAGATGGATGGCCGGGTTGAATATGATTTTTAGCTTTGGCTAATTACATTCTAGATGGATGGCCGGGTTAAATATGATGTTTAGATTTAGCTAATGGCATCTAGATGGATAGCCAAGTTGATTATGATGATAGGCTTCAGCTAATGGTATCCATAAGGGATGACGGGTTTGATTTTGTGATTAGTTCTGGCTAATGGCATCCAAGATGGATGACCGAGTTTGGATGTTGTGATTAGCTATGGCTAGAAGTATCCAAGGTGGATGACCAGGTTAAAGTGAAGTAATTAACCCTTACCGATGTTTAAATTTTATCCCTACAACTCCTATGGAGAGGTTGGGGTGTATAAGTGAGAATAATACACTTAACAAAATAATAAGGATTGTACAATGCATATGAGAAGTAAAAGAAGGAATGTACCCATTTTAAGTTGATAATAAAAAGTAACAATAATGTTCTTCTAGTTATTTATTATCATATTTAGATTATTTACAATTCTTGTATTGATGTTGTTTTTGTAACAGGGACATCATACAATCAAGGTGCGTAGAAAAACCCGTTCCATAAGTTCACATATTTTGAAAGGTGCTATGTAATACTATGTTTTAGGTTTTATGTGTTTGATAAGAACGAACGAACTAATTGAATATTTGTCATTCGACACTTTTGTAAAGGCTTGTATCAAAAATTATAATGGAATACGAATGTGAAAGTATGATCTTGTAAACATGATGTGGTAAATGTATGTATGTGATATTCTCTTTTATGAGAATGTTGTGTTATGAAATCACATGAATATTGCACTACACTAAGAGATAAATTATGTTACGATAAACCCTAAATACTGTTGCAAGAATGTGTATTGTCTCTTTTAAGAATGTTGATTTACATTATTCTATATGGGTTATGCCTTGCTAATGAATGAAATGCACTTATAAATTCATAGAATGATATTGTGAAAAGCATTGAGAACCTAACGACTTATAAAAAAAAATCCACCAATTTTTGGCTATGAAAAGCCAGGTTTTTACAGTTGGTATTAGAGCACCTGGTTAGGATCCTAAGGATTAATGATAATAAAGTTGTTTTGATCTATTTCAAAATGATACGCATTCATCAAGGGGCACGAACCAAGCCACCCTCCATTAAAGGGAGGAATATGGGTCGAAATGCCTATGGTTGGCAAGATAAGGATCCATTGGATGACACTGGTTCTTATGCTCTAGTAAGAACATCTGAGTCCTTGCGGGGAAAAACCGCAGAAGCTAAAGAAGAGCGGGTACCAAATCAAACTAAAGAAATGCCCCCAACAAGGGTGGAATAACAGGAAAGAATGGAGGCACACCCCTCAACCGTTCCAACAGGGGTGCCCTCGTCTTATAATGACTTGGGACTTCTAGTTCAAATAGTCAAGGCAGTAATGGAAGGCATGGCTGACTCCATGACTCAAGCAACTCTAACTACACAAATTCCACGGATAACCCCAGGAATTGTTGCAACCACGAACAACGTGGTGTTACTTGTATGGTTGGTCAAAAGTATGAGGGAAATGGGTTATAAACCGTATATGGGAGAGCACGATGCTGAGATAGCAGGGAGGTGGAGAAGACTATGATCCAGATTAACATACCTGAAGACTTACGGGTAAATTGTGCCATTCGGCTACTGTCTGACCGGGCCATGACATGGTGGGAAACCATCCAGCTGAGGTGTGCAACCGAAACATTGACTTGGATAGATTTTAAATTAGAGTTTGAGAACCAATTCTACTCTAGGTACCATCGCAAAGTGAAAGAGCAGAAGTTCCTAAAGTTACGACAAGGTGAAATGTCAGTGTTAGAATATGAAAAGTGATTTCATGACCTCTTGTTGTTTGCCACTATGTCCCGACAGAAGAGCACATGATTGAGAAGCTGAGAGATGAGTTTCAACAGGAATTGAGACAAAGGTTAATCACTTTACGATTTAAGACGATAAGAGAATTGATTGAAGTAACACAGACCTTAGAAGCTTATATTAGAGAAGGTCAATAGAGGCATCTTAGAACGGGTAAAAAAAGAGATGAGGATGATTTACCAGTAGACCACCACTTCCAATGAAAGGGAAAAAGTGGAATGTTTGAGGCATTCAAGAAGAAGGGAACAATAACAGTATCGTTTCACCGGCAGTTAAATGGAAGAGTAATAGGTGGACAAACTCACTTAAGAACGAACCCTTCAAAGGGGACTAGTGACTGGAAGAAAGTGAACTAACTACCTTCACTGTATGAAGTACAAACAGAGGCAACTGGAAGACTGCTATGTTTCACCAGGACGATGTTTTATATGTAGAGGAGAGGATCACAGATGGAGATACTGCTAATATTTGGGGCAATGATGTCGTTATTGCGGTGAAAGGGGTCATTATAAGAAGGAAAGCCCTAGCAAAAACATGGGACAAGCACAGAGTATGCGACAGCCAAATCAAAGTCACCAATAGTCCATCACTATGAATAGACTGGTAAGGTCTTCTTAATCAGGGGCAAACTCCAGTCATGAGAGGCCAAGGGCATAATGACACAATTAAAGAGTTGAGGTCTTCTCCCAAGTGCAGGAGTGTCGAAGTAATAAATAACCCAGCAAGTCCAGGGTCGAACCACAGGAAGGTTAACTATATAAACTATAAATAAATAAATATATAATAACATAGAAGGAGTTGAAGAGAGCTTTGAGATGTGATATTGATGTAAGGATTTAAACAAATATAAAACAATTGTCAAGGTTAGAGAATCCACTAATGGTATTTCAAATAAGTATAATATAAACGCTTTTTATTATTCAACTGGAAACCACACACAAATGAAGTTCCAATCAGATTATAATTTTTTAACATGATTATATTAATTATCTTATTTCAGTAATGCCAATACTTATAAATGTTGTCAGGTATTCATGGTGATAACTTATGTTAAAAACAAATCAAGTTCCTTTCATAGCACAGGTGTCGGTTATACCATACAGTTGGGCTATGAAAATGCCAAATATTTGTTGTACCAAGGGTTGTTCAACACAAATCTAGATTAACCATTTAACAAGCAAGGTATTAAGAGTGAGTAACATAATAAATACAAAACATGTTATTATCAAACATTAAAGTCTATGTTGAGTTTATACTATACTTATTCTTACACCATTAGTGTAACCTTTTCACCTTGACATAATAAACTTTGCTGAACATTATGAATAAGAGAAACATAGATAAACAAGATAAGAACATAATTATATAAGTATAGTAAAGGAAATGAAAAGCATAAACAAGAGATTAAGAAAAATATAACACGGAATAAAACTTGAACATTACAAAGAAAGAGAGTAAGAGCAAAATCTTGATATGAACAACCAAGATGCCTAAATGCATAGCAAATGCCTTCTTTTATATGCCAAAATTCAGAACTATTGATTTGATGACTAATTGTTGAGTGAGTGACCACCTTTTGACTTGGTAACAATCATTATCTTCTTGTCTGCAAAAAAGGTCATTGCTAACATAAGAATTTGAATAGATAGTCTTCATGAAAGTTCAAGGAAATTGTCTTAGCTTTCCAAAAAAAATGAATGAGGTCATTTGGACTTCTAGAACTCGAGATATGGGCTGAACACTGAACAATGTCTAGGCTGGAGGACAAATTTTGACTTCTCTATTATTGCTACAATTTGAACTTGAAAACAGTCCTTTTGAATCTTTGAAAGTTTTAGGCTTATGTCTTAACTTTCTATCCATATAAACCAGACCTAAATCCAAGTTCTACAGCTCCAGTTATGATCCAATAACCAAATGGTGTTCCAATTTGAGTTCAATCAGCATCTTTTTTCTAAGCTTAGCCTCTCTTTGTTTTCTCAATTTCAGTACTTAAACTCATCAGTCAATCCTTTGATTTATGTGATAAGCCTGTATTTAAAATGAACATTTACCATAAATTAAAGGTATCTTATATTATCAGATTTGTTATTATAAAACATGCTCTAGTTAAAGAGTTATTGATACTTCAAGAGCAAAATGGTGATATAAAACCTTGATAAAAATGCACTTTTAAGTACTAATCACATAGGATTACCAGACTTCAAGAAGAGTCTTCCACCTGACATAGTAAGAAGTTAGGGTTGCATCCGATGTGGTAGCAGGTACACTACCGATGAATAACTTTAATGTACTTCTGTTGTTTGAACTGTGTGCTACCCACTCATTTATTATTAAGAGAATTGTCACCAAAATAGGGAAGGGGGTGAAAATAATAGAAAAAAAGGGTTCATAATTGGAACTCCAACAGGTAACAAGGTATCAAACAAAAGTAAACCTGATGCCCCTAGAATTACCTGATTTCGATATAATCCTAGACATGATTAGTTGAGTAAGTACTAGGTCGGATAAACTGCTACACTAAAACTGATACGTTTGAAATACTGAGGGTTTCATAGTTAGTAATCATGCCTCGAAGAAAGGATTTAGGTGTAATTGATGTAACATGAGGAAGTGATTGCTTATGCGTCAAGACAATTAAAGACTCAAATAGAGAATTACCCAATACACGACCTGAAGTCGATTACTGTGGCATTTGCTCTGAGAATCTGGAGGCACTATCAATACGAGTCCCTTTAATTTTGAGGATGAAATTTATATTAGGATGGGAGAATGTAAACACCCAAAAAAAAGTAAAGCCAGAAACGACTCCACTGTCGCTGCTCATTTCTGAACTAGCAGCGACATAGTTTTTGTTGATGATTTTTGTGTCGGCAGTGACTTAATTTTTGTTGATGATTTCTAAGTCAACATGGGTTGTGTGTGCTAACGAATCCATGTGTCACTTGTGGAAGCAGTTTCGTTGATGATTTCTATAATATGCCGCATCAGCGGGTGAGGACTTGGGGGAAGGCCTTATATGAGCATGCTTACCTTGACTAGTAAGATACTTTTTAGGGCCATGGATGGCTACCAAGAACAAATCCGTGAGGCCCGTGGGCCAAAGCAGACAATATCTTGCTAATGGGGTGGGGTGTTACATTTGGTATTAGAGCCCGGCTCACTGGTTGTCCAATGGTGCTGATGGGGTTGTCGGGCTCCTTAGGGGGGGTGGATTGTAATATCTCACATCGACAGGTAAGGAATTGGGAGAAAGCCTTATATGAGCATGTTCAGCTTGACTAGTAAGATGCATTTTGGGGCCATGTGTGGCTGCCAAGAACAAATCTCTGAAGCCCATGGATCAAAGTGAACAATATTTTACTAGTGGGGTGGGGTGTTATAATTTCTAAGTCGGCAGTGACTCAGTTTTTGTTGATGATTTTTGAGTCAATAAAGGCTATGTGCGCTGACGAATCTATGCGTTAGTTGTGGAAGCAGTTTTGTTAGGATTTCTAAGTTAAGAGCGACTCAATTTTCATTGACGATTTATGAGTCAACGATGGTTGTATGCGCTGATGAATCCATGTGTTTTGTAAAACTCGATAAAAAAATTTAATCTTTGGCCGACAACAATTAGGAAGAATTGAAGGATATAAACCAGTCAGCCTTAGAGAAAATCCTAGAGAAGGAGGGTTAACCAATCCTAAGAGAGAATTGGAATAAAAACTAGCCCAAAATAACCCAAAAAAAGGGATAAGGACAACCTTGACCAGCACCCAAACACCCCTACCTCATTAAAGAAGGGGTATTAATGCAAGGGGGAGAGAGAAGGTGACCCTTCCTCTTCTCAAAAATTTACTACTGCAGCTGCATGTGCTTAGCTGCATGCTCTTGCTTCTCTTCCTCTTTCCTAAAAAAAATTGACAAAACCCCAACTGCACGCAAACCTCCTTAGGTTAGATGAGAAGAGACTTAGAAGAAAGGAGAGAAATCATGAAAGGAAAGTGAGCTGGAAGGGCTGGCTGCAGTCAGCAGAGGAAGAAGAGGAGAAAACCAAGATTTGAGGGAAGAAACATACCACCAAAACCTACTCACAAGTTGTCTAAAAACATTGAGGTTAGACCAATATCCTTCCCTTAGCTGGTTGTTACCCCAGATTTCGGATAAAAAAAAAGGGAAGAAAACTCAAAAAATAGAAGGGGTAGTGTTCTTGCACCTTAACTCAAGGAATCTTGACTAAATGGACTAACCTAAGTAGAACAAAAGATGAATGAACAACACATGCACATACCCTTACCCAATAAACATGAACGATTTTGAATGCATGAACCTAGGGGAGGGTCGACCATAGTGAGGACTGGATAGAATGTGTTTGTGTGATGAAATGTAAAGATGATGACCTTGTTAGAGTTGTTTGATCATGTGAAACTAAAACAGAAATTTGTACATGTGTTAATGACATAAATTATGTATATGTTTGAAGAAATAGAGTGAAAATATGTTAGAATGATGTAATGCACAAAATTGTGACCTTGTTGAACCTTTAGAAGGTTGTTTGAGCTGAAAAAGAATTTATGTTAAAGTTAATGCTTTGAATCTATCATGTAAATGGAAACATTGCATGGTTATGAACCAAGTGAATGAAGTTATAATTATAGCATGTTGTTGTGAATACATTTGTGATCAAAATGAAGAATTGCATGTGTAAACTATAAAGAAAATGGTCAACAATGTCCGGTCAAAGAAGAGGAAAAATCATGAAGGTAACTATGCATGATGAACACATTTAGAATAACAAGAGATGGAATAGAAATAGAACCCTTATATGTTGTAGAATTGTATTTGTTATGTAGATGCATTACCATGATACAATTGTAAATGTAAGAATGTATGGTTGTAGCAATGCTAGGTGTTGGTCTAGGAAGTGATGACTTGGGAAAAACCTTGGTAAATGTACTTACGAAGATGTTGTTTTTTGGTTGCGTAATAATGTATGATGATTGGAGTGTGGTTGGTGATGTTTATATTCAGCTAGTTCAGAACATGTGTAAGGAAAAACGCGTAGCGTAAACGGTACGCATAGCCTAGGGAGAAGGCAAAACCAGAAATGACTCACCATGTCGCTGATGATTTTTGAATTGGCAATGACTTGGTTTGTGTTAACGATTTCTGAGTCGGTAACAACTCAATTTTCATCAATGATTTCTGTGTTTACAATAGTATATATGCGTTGATGATTTCAGCACCAGTCGTAGAATCGGATTGCATTGATGATTTCTAAGTTGACAGCGACTCAGTTCTTGTCACCGATTTCTAAGTCAGGAGTATCCTATGTGCGCTGACGATTTCATCTGAATGGGTGTAATAAGGAATTAATTCATTGGTTAATGGGATTAGTACCTTGATGAATGAGTGAATTGTTAAACTAATTCCTGGATTGATGGAATTAGTGCCCTAGTGAATGAATGTAATAAGGAATTAATTTCCTGGTTAATGGGATTAGTACCCTGGTGAATGGGCAAATCGTTGAACTAATTCCTGGTTTAATGGAATTAGTGCCTTGACAAATGGGCGTGAGAGGAATTAATTCACTGGTTAATGGGATTAGTACCCTAATGAATGGGTAAATCGTTAAACTAATTTTCTGGATTGATGAAATTAGTGTTTATTGAAGGGACGGACGAGAAATTAATCACCTATTAATAGAATTAATGCCCTGATTAATGAGCGATAAGAATAATTATATATTTTGTTGATGTTCAAAAAAATTAAGGTTTATTCTGAAATTTAATTGAAATATATAATACTAGATGAACAAATTAATTTAATGATCTTATGAGTAAATTAAAAAAAATAAGAAAGAATTTATTGATATTTTATTTCATATGTCTAATCAAATTATTATATTAAATCAATTTTTAGGTACCTCCCCATATCATACTGAATAGTAGATTAGTTTTCTTATATTTTGTTGGGTACCATTTTATAATGAATGAATTTATTATTTTGTTGGCTAATATAAATTCTAGAATTTAATACGTCAATAGTTTATCGAAAGCTTTTTTTGTAGTATAATTTTAATTATAAATTTCTTATTTAATTATGTATTTATTTCAATTATTATTTTGTTAGTGGTCCTTATTTGTAAATCCTTAAATTGTATAACATAATTTAGTTATAATTTGTAGAATAATTCATTGAATTACATCTATGTAAATATGTGATATTGAATTGTTTAAATATGTGTAAATTTGATTATTGAGAAATTATGATGTAATGAGAGGAGGATGTCCTGGATGATAAGACGAGTATGAAATTTGATAATTAGGAACTGTGGAAGAAGAGTCGATAACTTGGTACCTAAAAATATAGAGGAAGCTCTGTCGGATTTTTTTATTGATTGCAAGAAATAAGAAAAAAACCCTAATCTTAACTGAATTATTATGTCATTGCTCTTTGTTTTGAAGTTAAATTTTGGGGTTGTTGCAGTTGGTATCAGAGCTTTGGTCTAGGTTCAAGAATTGAATTAGAATCTGATAAGTATCAAATTGGTTCAGGGTGGTGCACATAAGGCAAGGTGAGATGGCGGATCACTCTCTAGCATGGAAACGGGGTCAAGATCCCAGATTAGAGCATAAAGAAAAAGAGAGAGGATTCTTTAGAGGATTCAGCCTCTCACATACCTGCAACACCTCATCTAAAAGAGGTGCCTCCTCTAATAATAGCAGTGCCAGTGACAGCCCCTGTACCATATCCTGATTCAATATTTATAACCCAGATTGTGAGAGCTGTAATAAAGATGATGCCTCATGTACTAGTACCGGCACCCCTAGTGGCACTGGCAACATAGGTACCGCAAGTTGCCCCTACATCAATGGACAATTTGGTTACACTGGTTCAAATAGTGAAGAGTATGCGAGAGCTGGGATGTGATTCATTTTCAGGAGAGCCTGATGCTGAGATAGCAAGTAAATGACTATGTACATTAGAGGACATTATGAAGCAAATTCAGGTGACAGAGGATTTATGAGTAAATTGTGCTTACTCACTGTCGGGCTCAATCTTGGTGGGATATAGTGTGATCTAGGAGGCCCGTGGGGTCTTGGACATGGGATGAATTTAAAGTTCAGTTGGAGAACTAGTTTTACTCATCATATCATCGAAAGATGAAGAAGCATGAGTTTCTAGCTTTGAGGCAAAAGGGTATGAAAATACTTAAGTATGAAATGAGATTTCATGATCTCTCTATGTTTGCTCCACAGTTTGTTCCCACCGAACAATACATGATTGACAAACTACGGGATGGATTACGCCAGGATTTAAGATATGGCTTCATAACATTTAGATTTGGGACAACCAGATAACTTATAGACACAACATATGCTCTTGAGGCATGTATAGTTGAAGGGTAGCAAAGTCAGGTAGAGGTGGGTAAAAAGAAGGATATTGATTTTTCCTCAAATAGACCCCCTTTTCTAAAAAGGATAAGGGACAGTTCATCCAGTTTAAGAGGAACGGAGGAGCAGTGTCTAGGCTTATTCAAAGTACTGGTGTTAGGACTGCTAGTAGATAGCCACCTTCTCAAGGAGGCTCTGCCGGAGGGGCATCAAGACTAAATACATTATCTTATCCTTATTGTGTCTAAGGTGAGCAGAGACATTTGAGGGATTGTTTAATGTCACCAGGACAATGCTATATTTGCAGAGCTGAGGGGCATATATGGCATGATTGCTTTTATTTAGGCAGAGGATGTTACTACTGTGAAGGATAGGGACATATCCATAGGGATTGTCCACAGAGAGCTGAGTTCATACAAGGACAGAGGTAACAAACCCAAAACCAGCAGCAGTCTGTCACTGTGGATAAACTGGGTAGATTAACACAGTCGGGGGCAAGTGGAAATAGAGGGCGGCCTAGGATGCAGGGTGAGAGGACCTAGGGCAAAGTATTTCATATGACACAAGAGGAGGTCAGAGTTGCCCCAAATATAGTAGCAGGTACTTTATAGTTAAATTCATTGCCTGTACATGCATTGATTGATCTCAGGGCTACCCATTCATTTGTGGCTAATAAAATTGTGGAAAAAATAGAAAAAAGACCTAGCAGGGTAGAAAAAGGATTTACGATAAGTACTCATCTAGGTGAAGTTGTAGTTATTAACGTAGTCTATAAGGGAATTGGGATTAGTATAGAAGGGCTGAAGTTGGGAGTAGATTTAATTCCCCTAGAATTACAGGATTTTGAAGTGATACTAGGTATGGATTGATTAAGTTTATATAAGGCTCAAATGGACTGCTTTGTAAAAATGATAACTCTCCAAGGACTGAATAAGAGGAGAGTGATATTTAGAGGGAAAAGAAATGTTATACTAAATTGCATCATCTCAGTTATGACTGCAAGGAAGATGGTTAAAAAAGGATGTGAAGCTTACATTGCCTATGTGTTGGATTCGAAGGAGAGAACTTGAGAGTTGACAAACATCCTTATAGTGAGAGAATTTCCAGACGTGTTCCCAGATGAATTACCGAGGTTACCACCAAATAGGGAAGTGGAAGTTTCCATTGATGTACTACTTAGAACAACACCTACTGCTCAACCACCATATAGAATGGCGCCTGTCGAATTAGCTAAGTTGAAGATTCAGCTACAAGAATTACTGGATAGAGGATTTATCCATCCAAGTAATTCGTTTTGGGGAGCTCCAGTATTATTTGTAAAGAAGAAAGATGGGACTCTTAGACTCTGTATTGATTATAGACAATTAAAGAGAGTAACAATAAAAAAATAAATATCCACTCCCGCGGATAAATGATTTGTTTGATCAACTTAAGGGAGCCAGGGTATTTTCAAAGATAGATCTCATATTCGGGTATTATCAATTAAGAATAAAGGAACAAGATGTGGCAAAGACTGCATTTATGACTCGGTATGGACATTATGAGTTTCTAGTAATGCCATTTGGGTTAACAAATACACCAGCAGTGTTTATGGACTTAATGAATCGAGTTTTTTGACCAAGTTTGTGGTAGTGTTCATATATGACATCTTAGTCTATTCTAATTCGTATTTGAAACATGAACAACATTTGAGACAAATGTTATCAAACCTTAAGGGAGTATCAATTGTATGCCAAATTAAGTAAGTGTGAGTTATGGTTGAACGTAGTTTTTCTAGGACATGTTATATCGGCTAAAGGAATACTAGTGGATCCTAGGAAGGTCGAAGCAATATTGAAATGGGAGAGACCTATAAATATGACTAAGATTCATAGTTTTCTTGATTGACAGAATATTACAGGAGATTTATTGAAGGGTTCTCCACTATAGCTATCCCAATGAGTCGACTAACGCGGAAAAAGAAAAAAATAGGAATGGACCAATGAGTGTGACCAAAGTTTCCAGGAGCTGAAAAAGAGACTAACAACAACACTTGTGTTAGCCCTTCCATCTGGGACTGAAGGATTTGTAGTTTATAGTGATGCTTCAAGAAAAGGATTGGGTTGTGTTTTGATACAGCACAGTAAGGCAATTACATATACCTCAAGACAATTGAAAACTCATAAGTTAATTATTCAGTGCATGATTTAGAATTGGCAGCTGTTGTATTTACTCTCAGAGTATGGAGGCATTTTTTGTATAGATCTCGAGTTCAAATATTTACAATCATAAGAGTTTGAGGTATCTGTTGACGCAAAATGAATTGAATATGTGACAAAGACATTGGGTGGAGTTAATTGAGGATTATGATTGTGTAATAAAATATCATCCGGGGAAAGCAAATGTGGTTGCAGATGTCCTTAGTCGTAAAAATAAGATGATAGATGTTGAGTTAGATGACAATGATGAAAGAGAATTGTTTGAGTTGAGGAAGATAAATGCTAAGGTAAAAGTTGAACCCGAAGGTTCTTTATTAGCTCAATTGCGAGTAAGGTAAACACTCCGAGATAAAGTATTAGAAGCACAACAAAATGATGACAGAGCTGGCAAAATAAGGAACAGAGTGAAGTCAGGAGTTGGGACTTCCTTCCAAATCCTGGAGGATGGAATGATAGCGTTTGGAAAACGAATGTATTTAGCTGATGATAAAACACTAAAGAGAGAAGTGTTGCAAGAAGCACGTGAGTCTAGATTTGCGACTCATCCCGGGAGTACTAAAATGAATCAGGATTTAAAGGAATACTACTAGAGGTCAAATATGAAGAAAGAAGTAGTTGAATATATGGTCATGTATGGTGTATGTCAGCAAGTAAAGGTGAAGCACCAGAAGCCAATAGGGTCTTTACAACCATTATTGATTTCTCAATGGAAATGGGAAGACATCTCTATGGACTTTGTATCAGGCCTGCCTAAAGGGAAAAGAGGCAAACATTTTATTTGGGTTATAGTGGATCGATTGACCAAGTCTACTATCTTCTTGCCTATAAGAACGACATATTCGATTTATAAGCTGGCTAAATTGCATGTAAACGAAGTAATAAGATTGCATGAAGTGCCAGTGTTTATAGTATCCGATTGGGATCCTAGATTCACCTCTCGATTGTGACCAAGCATACAACGGGCTTTAGGGACAAGATTGAATTTAAGTATAACCTTTCATGGGAATATTTATTAAGGACTTGCATATTAGAATTTAGGGGTAACTAAGAGGATCACTTACCATTGGTAGAGTTTACGTATAATAATAGCTACCAAGCAACTGTGGGGATGGCTCCGTATGAAGACTTGTATGGAAGAAAATGTTGAACACTAATATGTTGGGAAGAGGTAGGGGACAAGAAGTTAAATAGACTAGAGATGGTTCAAATTACCACAAAAAAAGTGAAAATCATAAGAGACATAATGAAAGCAGCTCAAGATAGATAGAAGAGCTATGTAGATATTCGAAATAGACCTCTTAAGTTTATTGTGGGTGATCGAGTATACTTGAAGGTTGCTCCTTGAAGACACATGTTAAGATTTGGTATGAAGGGGAAATTGGCCCCAAGGTATATTGGTCCACAAGTCATCGAAAGGATTAGACCGGTGGCTTACAGATTAGCTTTGCCCCCACATCTGAATAAGATCCATGATGTATTTCATGTTTTGATGTCAAGAAAAGCTTAAGTGGATCCATCTCGAGTACTACCACAAGTTCCTTTAGAGGTTGTAGAAGACTTGAATCTAGAAGCAAAACAAGTTAAGGTGTTGGATTATATTGAGAAAGAAATAAAGAATAAAAAAATTCCAATAATTAAGGTGTTATGGAGAAGTTCACAAATCAAAGAAGTAACGTGGGAAAGGGAGTCTGAAATGAGAAGGAAGTATCCTGAGTTATTATTGAATACTGGTAAGGAGCTAATGATAAAGGGGTATATTTATAAGAGTATGAGCCTTGTGTTGTGCTAGTGTTACTTGTGTTTAAGAAGAATAAAATATGGAGGATGTGTGTTAATTGTCGAACTATCAACAACATAATGATAAAGTATAGACATCATATTCTTAGGCTTGATGACATGCTAAATGAGTTATACGTATCGTGTATTTTCTTTAAAATTGATTTGAAAAGTGGGCACCATCATATTAGGATAAAAGAAGGGGATAAATGAAAAACTGCATTTAAGACTAAGCATGGTTTGTATGAATGGTTAGTTATGTCATTTGGACTTATAAATACACCTAGTATGTTTATGAAGTTAATGAATCATATGTTGCATGCATTTATAAATAAATTTATGGTTGTATATTTTGATGCATCCTGATCTATAACAAGAACATGAACAAGAATCTTAATCATTTGTGTAGTGTACTTAATTTATTGCATAGTGAGTAATTATATGCTAATCGTAAGAAGTGTACCTTTTGCGTGGAAAAAATGATGTTTCTTAGAAATGTTGTAACTGCATAGGGTATCAAGATAGATGAAGACAATGTTAAAGCCATCCAAAAATGGCCTACACCTAAATCTATAACTGAGTTAAGGAGCTTCCATGGTCTAACTAGTTTTTAAAGATGTTGTATGAAGGACTTTAGTACCACAGCAACACCATTAATTAAGATAGTGAAAAATTCTATTAGTTTTAAATGGGGTGATTAACAAGATATGGTTTTTAACTTATAGATAGATAAATTATATATTGCTCATGTTTTAGCTTTGTCATACTTTAAAAAGGCTTTCGAGATTAAATATGGTGCTTCAAGTATAGATATTGAAGCTATGTTAATACAAGATAAAAAGCACATTGTCTATTTCAGTAAATTGCTCAATAGGCTAGCATTGAGCTACCTCACATATGACAATGAGCTTTATACCTTGGCGAGAATGTTGGAGATGTAACAACATTATTTTTGGCCCAAGGTTAAGAAAGAATTTTTTTGTACCAGTTAAATTTGTGTTTTTAGATGTATTTCAGATTGTTTTTTGTTGAAAAAATAATTTATTGGGGTTTCAAGAGTGTTTATTAGTTGTTTTTAAGTGAAAATAGGTTGAAAAATGGTTTTTGAAATTAAAAACAAAATTCTATCAGCCCCATTTTTCACCTCTAAACAAAAATTAGACTCATTTTTTACAACCATTTAGATGGTTGGAAACCAGGCAAGCAAGCAAAGCATTATCTATTTTTTTATTTTTAAACAAACAAAATTGCTGGACAATGCATTTTAAAAAGAAAAACAAAAGTCTCATACCCCTAGGTCTAGCTTGATTTTTAATGGGCCATGTGTGATAGATCATTCAACCCTGCACGCTTGGCTTGTTGTAGTCCTTTACTTTTTTTAATATTGTTTTCTAATTCAAATTTAGTTTCTTTAAAAAATAAATAATTAAAAATATGTTAGATATATTAATTTATTGAATTCTTAAATTAATTTAGAATATATTTTAGGTATTATTTTATTAAATATCATTCAAATTTTACTTTGCTTTCAAATAATATTATAGGTATCATTTTACAACATTAACAATCATTCTTTTTTGCATAACCCATAATAATTTATTTTTCTAAATCTATTTAATAATTTTTCTAAAAATATCTATTTTTATTATCATATAATTAAATAAAAAATAGTTTTTTTAATAAATTATTAAACTCAGTTATGTACATGATATAGGGTGTTAATTTAATGAATTAACTCGAGTTAATTCAGATCGTTCCAAGACATTGTTGTCTCAATATTAAAAATAAATTGTGTCTAGAATTATTTTTTAAGTCTATCCAACCTCATTAAGGTTAAATCTTAAACTCAGAAGAGGCAAGAAGCTAGGTTGAAGGTCTTCAAGTTGACCTGTTAAGCCTAGTTTAGTAACATTATCAAAGAGTTCTCTACAATAACTCAGAACATTGGATTGTTTTTATGATTTCTCATTAGATTTGGATTAAAATTATTAGAATGTTTTTTTTTAATTAAAGTTAAAAAAGAGTTGTTAACATGAGATCAAATAATATAGAGACAAAGATTTTGAGTTCACAATTCAAATATTATGATGGATCAATTGTGCTAATAAATATTAAAAGGAAGGTGTCGAATATTATAAATAATGTTATCTACAAACATAATGAAAGGAAATAAATCAAAATGTACTGGTTAATAATTCTGAATAAAATAACTAAAAGAAAGAATTCATTCTTTTTTGGGTATTGGAATATCTCTCGATCAATCCTCGATAATAATGTTTACTGATCTTATTCATTCTTTTCGAAAAGGCTGATAGCCAAATCATTAGATGCGTACATTTATTCTATAAGCAGGAAGAAGAAAAGATTATGCAAAACATTGGTTGGCAAAGTAAACACATCAAAGGTCAACTCTCACTCTTCATTGATGTAGTCGGCTTCTGCCTTCATTCGCAGTTACAGGCTTGGACAAGCTGTTTATTACATAGAATATTAAATCATGCGATTGAGATGTCTTCGTACGTAAAAGCCAGATGACCAAATCAGAAAGAAGGGGGAGAAAAGAGAAGAGAAAAAAAGGAGGGAAAAAGCTCCTAGTACTGGATCAAAGAAATGCCGACCGTGGTCAATAATTTGAGCCAGGAGTATCCCAAGTCTCAGGTATGACAGAGTGAAGTATGCACCACTCTGGTGGACTGGATAGTATTGAGCCCATGGAAGAAATAGTGAATTCCTCATTTGCATTTACTACTTCCTCTATCTTCTCCATCACTTCTCCCATAGGTGGCCGCTCTTCCGGTGATTTTGATACACATTTGAGAGAGATATTGAGCAAAGGGAAGGCATATTGCCTCGCAGCGTGATTGAACTCCTTGTCGAAAACTTCTCCTGTCCATTCCTCCCTTACTATGGATCTGACCCATTTAGGAAGGTCTATCCCACTCTTCTCCACAGTTTTTCCTGTTAGTAACTCAAGCATAATTATTCCAAAACTGAAAACATCGCCTTGTTCCGACAAGATTTTCTCAGGGGCTGTATAACCATTGGAGGAAAAGGACCAAACTCTCTTGGGGTCCAAAAATGTTGAAAATCCGTACTCACTAATTAGTGGTTCTTGATTTTCATCCAACAGGATATTTGAAAGTTTAATGTTCCCATGAGGTTTGATCTCATGCTCAATAGGATTCCTATATATGAAGTCCAAACCCCTTGCAATGCCAATTGCTATTGACAGCCGATGTTTCCATGGGAACTCCCTCTTGCCTTCAATGTAGTCTGCAGGTTACCAACAACAATCTGCTGAGATATATGTTTGCATGTAGAAAAAGTAACACATTTCAAGATCTGAACGTGCTGGTCATAAGACTATGGGTCACGTGATACTGTGTTGTTCTTTATATCTTAACCTCATTAGTTACAACGAAAACCGAACATTAATTCTCTTAAGAATATATTCTGAATGGAAAGACATGCATAAACTATATTCGAGGAGCAACAAGTTCAGACATTCTTTTATTCTCTTTAATTTGATGAATGTGGAACAATTTCAGACATGGGAGAGAAGTTCAAGAGTGGCCAAGCATGCCGCCTTTTACACTTATCAGGCCTGAAATGGCTTGCACAGATCCTTTTGCATTTGAACACCCACGTGTGTGCATGCATGCTTGCTTCTCTGAGTCTGAGTGCTTTTGTGTGTGCATCAAGCATGTTTGGGACAATTTTAAATCAAGAATAGCAAAACTTACCCTCTAGCAGGTTTAGCAGGCTTCCACTGCTTTGATACTTGTATATTAGAAGTTTTTCCTCATCAGTGGAATTGTAACCAACAAGGGGTAGAATGTTTGGGTGCTTCAAATTCCCAATCTGCCTCATTGTTTGGCCAAACTCCTCAAATGATACCTGCAATTTCTTCAATCTTTTGACGGCGTATACGATATTACCAAGCTTCACCTTGTACAGACTGCTGCTAGGGGTCTGGCTTTGTAAGTCAGCAGTAGCTTCAAAGAGGTCATCCAATCCGAATCTTTCTTTCTCTTGAACAAAGAAAACGAGCTCTGAGCATCTTTCTTTAGGCTTCAAGTCTTCTTGAGGCACAGGTGGAGGAGTTTTCTGAGGAGAATGTGCCAGAGATTTCAGAATCTCCCTCTCTTTGGCCGAATCAGAGAACCTCTTATTCACAAAATAAGATAATACAGAGAGAAATACAATGCCAAAAGCTAATGGTACGACGTATATGGCTTTGTCGTACCATTTCCTTTTGTCAGAACCAGGCTTGCTTCCATTAGATGGGTCTGCAGGATGTTCGACGGAACCAGCGTCAGTGCTATTTAGGGCCACGGAGTCTGCCACTATTGCCAATTTTTGAAGATTGTACATCTTCACTGCACTATGTTTCATAGAATAATTATTTAGATGCTTGAATTCCAGTTCGGGACGAGGAATAATTACAGTTAAATAATTGTTAGAGATATCCAAGGTCCGGAGATATTTCAACTTGAATAGAGGCACAGGCACCCTCCCAGTCAGAAAATTACTGCTTAGATTTAAATAGGTCAGGCTTCTGCAATTCAATATGGAGTGAGGAATATTTCCTTGGATGTGATTCTTTGCTAAGCTCAGGACTTGCAGGTGTTGGAGCCCACAAAGGGAGTCTGCATCAATTGTCCCAGTAAAGTTCTGCCTGTCAAGCCTGATTTGTGTTATAGCAGGAGGCTGAAAATTGCACTTGACTCCCCGCCACCTATACGAGCAAGGATGTGGCACTATCCCATTCCAGCTGATTCTCAGCACATTTTGGGGATCAATGGCTCTCATGAAAGTGAAGAAAGACTCAGTTTCGGACAACTCACCTCCTGAACATGCTATGATGAAGAAAAACACGGTGATGTGTGCCAGGGCCTTCAATAGCAGATAGCAATTCCTCCTCCTCCACATTTTACTAACATCTACTTATTTGTTTGAACACTCGAAAACAGGATGAAAATGTGATCAAGGTGGAAAGTTTTAATCAGCAGTTTTTTCACTTTCTTAAGGTATGTCAAATCAGAGAAATGGACTGATACTACAAACATCACTCCTCCATTGTTTTTGTTCCTCAGACGAAGACATTTCTTTCATCATTTCCAAAGATTATGTAGATATGGCCAAAGTTTCAAATATTGTTCAATACTTCGTTGTCTTCTATGGGATACCAAAAAGCATATTAGAGATTCTTCACTATAGATATAATCAAAGTTGAGATTGACCCACAACCAGAGAAGGCTGCGAATCCAGGCTCAGTCTTTGCTTACTGATAACAGTTTAAAGTTGGCCTTGCATGATTGTTTTTCTGAAATTATCACATTAATGAATGTTTGTAAAACCTCGGGTTACCGTCGACCAAATTATAAAAAATTACCCTGAAGTTTGGATGAAATTGAATTTAGTTTTTGGATTTTAAATTTTAATCGTTTGAATACCTCAAACTATTTTTTATAAAAATAGATTTTTTTTTATTAATTTTGATGTGAAAACATATTATTTAAAAAAAAATAACAAAGTGATGGAAACCTGAACGAGGATTGTTTTTTTATTAAAAAATAGTTCATTGTATTTAATTAAAAAGTTGAAATTTAATAACTAATAAACCCAAAATTCATGATAACTTTGAGTAACTTAGGCCATTAGAATAACATGTCACGAACATCAGAATCAAAGGATATTTTGTAGAAAGCAATGCATGTCCTCTGGAACATCTGTGCTCAAAGAACATGCATTTTCAAAGCTGCCATCATTTAATTCATCGATTAAAAAAGAAAAAGGGAAAAAAGAAGCTCGTGTTTGATAAAACCAAGTGGGAATGGACATATGTGAAAAACATAAAGTAGTTGAGGGAAGTTGCACACACAAGACGACAGATTAGTGGGAATTTCTTCAACTTCAATTACAATGGAATTTTTCAATATTTTACTCCAAGAATCATGTATACATTTGAAGCACTGTAGCTCATCGTAGGGATATCAGAAGCTGTCAGTGCTGGAGACCGACAAAAACTAACCTTCTGGGTTGGAAAAGCATTTGGATGTTTTTGCATCTGTTCATCATGTTAGGATTATTCATAACATTTCATCACCACTTCATCAAATGTTTATATTTGGCTAAAGAAGGAAACAAAAGTGAAATTACTTTATATTTGGCTAATAATAATAATGAGAACTCAAGGAGTATTATTGCCCTTCGCTAGTAACGGCTTTGATTTGCTTGCATAGGACTTCTATAAATAACAAACTGGTGCCAGGGGAGAAGGGTGGAAATGTAGTAGTGCCGTGCCGTTCAGTCCATAATTATTAGCTGTCGTTTGTATGTATATCAGTTTCATTTGCGATAAGGTTCACTGAACCTCACAAGGATGATATTTCTTCCAAAGCTGATCGATCATTAGGCTAAAATGTTGAGAATAGATTATTAGATAACAGCAATAGAGCAAAACTCACACAACTCAAAAACGCAGACAAAACCCCACCTAACCTAAAGCAACAAACAAGAAAACTGGGACGTTCCATGGAGACAGAGGCTAAAAGGGCATGCTCTCAAAACCTAAACAAGAAACAAATCAACAAGAAATGAAAATATCATCAGAAAATCCTCATAAAATATGAAGTAGTTTGTTAGTATTCAAAGATACCATATTATGAAGAAGATTAACTTTAGAAACAATACAATGAACAATATCACTATAAATAATTGAATTGTTGCGAGGAGCTTCACCATGGAGCCGAGCATTCATCTCCCTCCAAATGTAGTAAACTACAACATCTAATATCAATATGGTTATCAACGATTTAGGAGAGCTACCTCCACCCAAAAGAAAGAGCCATAAATGGAACTAATCCAGGATCTGCGCCAAAAAGAATGAGGCATTTAGAACAAAGATCATACCAAATGTGATGAAAGTAACAAGGAAGATGAAAGTTTTGAATTTTACTTAATTCATTCAAACTGCAGAACGTAATATATATACAAGATACAGAGTGCTAAGTATGGAAGGCTTATAAAGGAAAGAATAGAAACTGAATCCCTGATTCTAGCTGATCCCTGATTCTAGCTATAGTAATAGTAAGAATATAAGAAACCGATCCTAGCTTTACATCAACTAATCCTTGATTGTAGCTTGCAGTGATTATTGATTTATACTGTCATAAATCCTGCCGTTGCATGAGTTGATCATGCAATAATAAAGTTGCTAAATTCTGCCGTTGCATGAGTTGATCATGCAATAATAATTCACGTGAGTTGGCAGTGTAATCTTCCTTGGTGCTGTCATGAATCCTGCAATAATAGCTTACATGAGGTGGCAGTGTGATTTTCCTTGATACGCCCCCGCAAGAACGGGCTTGCATTGATGAGACTGATCTTGTGCTTGAGAAAATCTGTGCGCTGCTTGGAGAGTGGTTTGGTAAGCAGGTCTGCAAGTTGATCATTTGTGTGAACATGGCGAATAGTAAGAAAGTTTTTCTAAACAAGGTCCCGAACAAAATGTAAGTCAATTTGGATGTGCTTCATGCGTGAGTGCTGAACAGGATTGAAGCTGAGATTGGTTGCACCAAGATTGTCACACAAGAGCAGTGGAGACTGAGGAAGAGAAAACTTGATTTTAGTAAAGAGTGACAGAATCCACATAGACTCAGAAGCAGCGGTGGCAAGCGCACGTATTCAGCCTCTGTAGATGATCATGCAATTGCACGCTGTTTTTTGGAACTCCAAGAGAAAAGATTTGAATCGAGCATAATGAGATAAGCTGAAGTAGAGCTGCGATTATCCAAATTGCCAGCCCAATCCGCATTTGAGTAACATGTAAGCAGAGGTTTAACATTTTTCTAAATTGAGATGCCATGAAAAATTGTATTCTTCAGATAACGCAACAACTGCTTGGTAGCAGTCCAGTGAATTGTAGAAGGGCAGTGCATGAACTGTGACAATTTGTTTACTGCAAAGCTGATGTCGGGTCGAGAGAGTGAAAGATATTGCGATGCTCCAATTACCTTGCGATATTCAGTAGGATTGACAGCAGCTGAGCCATCATTTAATTTCAGAGAGACCGAAGTTGACAGTGGAGTGGTGACATCTTTTGCTCCATCCATGCCGGTTCTGGCAAGAAGATCCCTGATGTATTTATGCTGAGTGAGGAATAGCCCATTCTATGTGGGAATAACTTCAATACCAAGGAAGAAATGCAAGGGTCCCAAGTCTTTAAGAGAGAACTTCCTGTCGAGCTGTTGTATAACACTTGCAGCAAAATGAGAGTTGTTGCTAGTGATAATTAAATTGTCAACATACACCAGAAAGTAAGCAGTAGTGGACGCAACATTATAGACAAACAATGAAGAGTCAGACTTGGTATTGATAAAACCAAATTCCAGAATAGCTTGTTTAAGTGCAGTAGTAAACCAAGCACGTGGTGCTTGTTTAAGGCCATAGATTGCCTTTTTAAGACAATAAACAAAATCTGGTGAAGATTGGTCCCGAAATCCAGGAGGTTGCGACATGTATACTTCTTCTGTAAGATGGCCATGGAGAAATGCATTGTTTATGTCTAACTGATGGAGAGGCCATCCATGCATCACAGCAACTGATAAAATAGTGTGAATAGTCACTGGTTTTACTACAGGACTAAAAGTCTAGGTATAATCCAAACCGGGTCTTTGATTGAAACCTTTGGCCACTAATCTGGCTTTAAATCTGTCTATTGAGCCGTCAGCAAGCCTTTTAACCCGAAACACCCACTTGCATCCAATAATGTTGCAGCCCTTGAGAGGTGATACCAGATGCCATGTATCATGGCGCATAAGAATTGTAAGCTCTGAGGACATTGCAGCAAGCCACTGAGGATCAGTTAAGGCCTGAGTCACCGATGTAGGTTCCACAGATGAAGGTAATGGATGTTTGGTAACCATGAAAAAGCTTTTAGGCTTATAGATGTTGTTCATAGATTGAGTAATCATACGATGGGGACGCGATTCATCAGTAGGAAGCACCACAGGAGCATGACTAACAATTAAATTTTCAGAGGAAGGTTCAGTTTGAGCAGGAGGACATACCTGTGAGGGAACTGACATTGGAGGTGAAGCTACCAAAGGTGATGAAGGAGCAGCGGTACCCAGTGCAAAAGCAATTGATTTTGGTGGTCGTGCAGGATATAACAATGGCAGACTTATGGCAACCGGGTGAGAAGAACCGAGAGCACTGGTTGCAGGTTAGGATTTTACAGAAGAACAAGTATCAGTTTGAGCTATGGGAAAGACAGTCTCATCAAGGAGCACATGTCTGGAGTGATATACTTTTCTGCTGAGAAGATCTAGACATAAATAAACATTTTAGGTTAAAGAGTAACCCACGAAAACAAATGACACGACTTTGGTTTGAAGTTTATGTGTATTGTAGGGTTTGGTTAAGGGATAACAGAGACACCCAAATTGCTTTAGTTTCATGTAGTTGGGATTTTGATGGAAAAGCAATTCGAAGGGTGTTTTGTTATTCAGAGTGGAGGTTGGCATATGATTGATCAATTATGTTGCAGCTTGAAATGCATAAGGCCAATAGGAAGGAGGCATTTGGGCATCGGTGAGAAGAGTGAGACCTGTTTCAACAAGGTGACGATGTCGTCTTTCAGATATTCCATTTTGTTGTGGAGTGTGGGGAGCAGTGGTATAATGACCAATGTCATGAACAAATAAATAATTTTTAAGAGCAATGTATTCACCTTCATTGTCAGAATATAGACTTTTGATTTTGGTGTTGAACCTGTTTTCCACAAGATTTTAAAATTGAGGAAAGATACTGTGAACATATGATTTATGGGACATATGATAAAGCCATATATATTTAGTATAGTGGTCAACAAAAATAATATAGTATTTTGAACCATCAATACCAATGTCATGAGTCGGACCCCAAACATCAGTATAAATGTATTCGAGGGGTGCTATACTAACAAAACCATGAGATTGAAATGTTTGTCGGTGGGCTTTATTGTTAGATCATGAGACACAAAGAGATGAATTTTCTTTTGTTTTTCTGACAGGTAAGGAAAAAGTACAGATAAGATGTTGAGCAATTTTGGAAGATGGATGACCAAGTCGTTTGTGTCATCCATCTGTTGTTGTGCGTTCATAAACATAAGCAATAGTAGGTTTGGAAGCCATAGTCATTATTTCCGACAAAGGGTACACACCATCCTCACATGCACCTTTTAGTAGTGTCGCCCCCGTGATCCGATCCTTCACAAGAAAATAAGAGGGATGAAACTCAAGATATACATTATTTTGTTTAGTAAAGTGATGAACAGAAATTAATTTTTTTTTAATTTCAGGAACACATAGAGTGTCTTTCAAATGAAAAATATGGGTGGGGGGATGAAGATAATGACCTAGTATGAGATACTTGCAAACCTGATCCATCACCAAGCACTACTTCATCTATACCATTATATTCAGAATGAATAGATAGATTTGAAAGATTGGTCGTCATATTATGAGAGGCTGCCGAATCCACTAACCATTTCGAATCCTTGCTTTTAGAAGATGCAGCACAATTTGCAGAAAAATCAGATGAATTGCTTTTGAAACATGTTTTAGCTGTGTGACCCAACTGATCACATAGCTGACACTTAGGTTTATATTTGCAAAAACCTGAATTGTATGTGCTTCATTTGGTGTTGTCACGGCTTTTGGAGTAAAAGCATTGTCCATTATTTCCAGCAGGGAAATGCCTTCGTTAAGTAAAATTTGTTGTTGAAACTAGCGGCTGCATGGTTTGTTGTTCCAACTGATGAATATAACTTTCATGGCCAATTAACAAATCATGTAGCTCCTCAAACCAAATGGGATGTTCTCTGGCTCGTATTGGTGCAGCAATTTCCCTAAAAATTGGACCTACTCCATTTAAAACATAAAGAGTCAAATCATCATCAGTAACAGGATGATCAATCCTGGCAAGTTCATCAGCTGTAAGTTTAATCGCCTGGAGAAATTCAGTGACAGTCCTACTGCCACGATGATTGAGGGTGAGATCCTCCTTCAACTACATCGCACGGGTGCGTGATTTTCCTGCATACAAACGTGTTAGTTTGTTCCAAGCTTTATAGGAGGTTTTGCATGAAGCAAGCAAAGGTGTGATGGTGGTGGATGTTGAGGCTAGCAGTGCATGAAGAATCAATTTATCTTGCCGAATCCAGTGAGAGTTTGCAGCTTTGGAGACAGCAGAGTTTTCAATATCAATTGCAGGACACTAGAGATCACCAGTAACAAAATTCATGAGATCATAGCCAATAAGTAAGGCTTCAAACTGTGCTCTCCATTGTGGAAAGGTGGAGGCTATAAGTTTTTCATTGATGGCAGTAGCAGAATTGATAGTGATGATTTGGTTAGGGGCAGAATTGATGGATGCGGAAGAAGACATGGTAAAGGTTTAGGAATGATACTCTTTAAAGATTGAAATGCTCTGATACCATAACAAGGAAGATAAAAGTTTTGAATTTTACTTAATTCATTCAAACTGCAGAACGTAATATATATACAAGATACAGAGTGCTAAGTATGGAAGGCTTATAAAGGAAAGAATAGAAACCGAATCCCTAATTCTAGCTGATCCTTAATTCTAGCTATAGTAATAGTAAGAATATAAGAAATCGATCCTAGCTTTACATCAACTAATCCTTGATTGTAGCTTGCAGTGATTATTGATCTATACTGTCATGAGTCCTGTCGTTGCATGAGTTGATCATGCAATAATAAAGTTGTTGAATTCTGCCGTTGCATGAGTTGATCATGCAATAATAATTCACGTGAGTTGGCAGTGTAATCTTCCTTGATGTTGTCATAAATCCTACAATAATAGCTTACATGAGGTGGCAGTGTGATTTTCCTTGATTGAAAGAACATGTAGTTAAAAAATAAGTCATCAAAATCTTCCCTACCACCCCCATATAAAAAGCACCGGTTAACCTGAATGGAACCGTAGGACATGAACTTATCCCAAGTCGAAAGTGTCTCGTGAATAGCAAGTCATAAGATGAAAGAGAATCGCAGGATAACATGTTTATGCCATACAAGCTCTCACCATTCCACTTTGTTCTATAATGGACGGATAGAATTCCAAACACTATGAATGGAGAAAATACCTTTAAGATCATCCTTCCAACACACAATATCATACATCATATCATCTAAGTGCAAAAAAAAAACAAGGGTACATCTAGTAGGAGTCCAAATTCACTCTTGACCAGCAATAATACAACTCAACCTTGCGTCTCTACCCAAGCCAGAGTCAATAATAATTTTGTCCCCAAAAACCTTCACCAAGTGACCCCCAGGATGCCAATTATCAAACCATACAGAAGAGGAACAACCATCACCGACGCGGTAGCATATAAACGTTCGAATAAGACTGCGAAGACCAAGAATCTTCCTCCAACTTCAAGCATAGTTCCTAGGACAAATCACCTCCCAAATACTCCTACTTCGCAACAAGTATGAATGTATCCAAGATGATTAAATTGAATAAACCAGTCTAATGCATATAGTCCATAAGTGTTTAACCATGACGGCTTGATTTTAAACCTTCAGATTTATATCACATAAGCCCTCTTCCTCCCTTGGTAAGCAAATCTTATCCCAAGAAATTTTAGCATCACTTAAAGCAAGATTACTATCATTCCACAAAAAAGATCTCAACAAAGAAATGATTTTCACAATAACAGCCTTCAGAAAGAATGAATAGAGAAGACCAGTATACGTGAATAGAGAAAAGAAAGGATTTGATAAGCTGAAGTCTAGCTGGATATAAAAGAGTGCAATTCATTCACTCTTAGCCTTAGCCATAATATGGTCCACAAAGATCAAACAATTAGGAGATGTGAGTTTTGTACTAATAAGAGGAACACCAAGGTACCTAACGAGCAACTTCCCTTTCTTGTAATCGAGAACATCAAGAAGCTGCATTTTAGTATCAGGCTTAATACCATATAGGAACATATTACTCTTGTTATTATTAGGAGACAAACTAGACAAAAACCAAAATTGATCAAGGCTATGGTTAATTAAGGAAACCATAACCACCTTAGCTCAACAAAAAATCATCAAATCATTAGCAAAACACAAGTGAGTAAGATGCTCCCTCTCACAATGCTAGTGAAATCTAAAGTCATTTTCTCTAACCATCTAACCTATCAAACCTGAGAAAACTTCCATAGCAAGAATAAACAAGTAAGGCAATGCATGATCTCCTTGCCTTGACCCTTTACCACTAGGAAAGAAACTATGAACCTCACAATTGACAGAGACTGAAAATATAATAATAGAGATACATTCAGCAATCCAGTTAACCATAAGGGATGGAAAACCAAACATATGAAGAACAACCAATAAGAGGTCTCACCTAACTAAATCATAAGTTTTCATCAATTCCACCTTCAAAGAACACCTAAAATGACCCTCTCTCTGATAATAATTATGAAGAAGCTCTTGAAATGATAAGATGTTATCACTAATATTTCACCTCTCAACAAAAGCAGAATGAAATGGGCCAACCAAATCTGGAAGCATATTCTTAACTCTATTAGCAATAATCTTTGCAATGCATTTGTAAATGGATTACAACAAGAAAGTCATAAAATCCTTAACCCTTGAAGGATTAGGAACCTTAGGATTTAAAGCCATAGTAATAGCATTCACCTGTTTGAGTAACTGGCCAGAATTGAAGAAAGACCAAACAACATTAATAGTGTCTCGACTAACAATACTTCAAGCTTTCTTAAAGAAACCCATATTAAACCTATATGGATCGGGATTCTTATTATCTTTAAAAGAGAAGAGGACCTTCTGAATTTCATCATCACTAATATTAGTTTCAAAACTCATGGTTTAAGAAGAAGACAACCACCAAGAAAAAGCCTCACAAATAAAAGAATAGTCAATACTAGAATTTGAACGAGACCCCCCAAAAGATTCTCAAAGTAGTTAACAATGGTGTCATTTACCTCCTTTGCATCAGTAATAAAAGTGTCAATATCATTATGAATGGAAAGAATTTTTTTGCGACAGTAATGATACTTGACCGAGTTAAAGGAAAACTTTGAATTCTTGTCCTTTAAATTCAGCCATTGAACTCGATATTTTTTCCTAATACTAGAATTTGACCGAGACCCCCCAAAAGATTCTCAAAGTAGTTAATAATGGTGTCATATACCCCTTTTCATCAATAATAAAAGTGTCAATATCATTATGAATGGAAAGAATTTTTTTGTGACAGTGATGATACTTGACCGAGTTAAAAGAAAACTTTGAATTCTTATCCCTTAAATTCAGCCATTAAACCCGATATTTTTTCCTAATAAACCTCTCATCGGCTTGCGCAAGTCTCACATACTCCTTTACCAATATAGACTCAGTTCTATGAATATCCAAATCAAGAGGGTTTTGCTACACCAGACATTAAGCATCTTTTATGGCTTTCTTAGCCATCAAAACCCTCTTCGGTATCTTAGCAAAAAACCTTCTTATTAAATTCTTTCAAAACAACCTTAACATACTTTAACTTTTTACACAAAATGAACATCAGAGTACTAGTGACTTCCTCCTCCTAGGCCTTGACAATAATCTGTACAAACTAAGGATAATCAACCTAAAAATCAAAATACTTGAAAGGAACCTTCCTTTTAGGTATTTACACAAGCTTAACTAACATCAAAAAATGATTTGAGATACCAAAAGCATGCAAAAATAGCTTTAAAAACTGAAAAATCACACTTTCATTTCATATTAATAAGCACATTATTACATTGCTGATTAATCCAAGTAAACATAGAACCAAAGAATCTAAGGTCCTCTAAACCTAATTGAATAAGACAATTATTAAGGTTATTTTTCCATGGCGGCCATCATATAGCACCACCTCTCTTCTTATCTAGAGAATAAATAACATAAAAATCACCTATAAGAATCAATGAAATGGACTCTCAACCATCACTATGACTCATAATATCAAACCATAAAGCCTCACGTTTAAACAAACTATAATCTCTATAAATGATAGAAGCGTTGAAGCAAGTATTGGTACCCAACATATTAACACAAACATAAATAAACTAATTCGAACTACCTAAAACATCCACCTTCACAACATCAGCATCCCATCAAATTCAAATTCGAATGCAACATGAAAAATCATAATAATACAAGAAAGACCAATTTTGAAGAAGAAGAAATCTAAAAACACTATCTTTATTTCCTTATCTAACTTGAGTTTCAACTAACCTAAAAAATCCACCTTTTCATGCTGGACAAGACGACGCAATTATAAATGCTTTATAGAATCATTCAAACCTCTAACATTACAACATTTGATAAACATAGAAACTGTAGAGAGGAAGACAATCAACAACACAAAGATTTCCTCAATTTACCCTTGAAAGGAGCCTAATTTCTTTTTCTTCTTGGAAGAACCTACCAAAACCTTCTTCTTTTTCTCAAGAAAGTCTTTATCCTTATTTGCAAGTTGATTAACATTTCACTTGCTGACAGAATTCAAATAAGATTAAGGACTTACCAAAATTAAAAACATAGACTCTTGATCAGTACACTCCATATCTATATCACCTTCCCTAACTTTAATATCAATCTCCTCCTTATGCCCATTGAACTCACTTATGGAAGAAAGAGGCTGGATAGATTTTCTATTAATGGTCTCCCAAGTAATACTGTTGGATTCAACAGTCCTTTGATCTAAAATAGTACATGTACCCACTTCTCTTACATTATATTTCCTTATACACAATTCATAACAAAATTAGAAAAATGGATTCTTATCTTTAATGATTACATTTAGACATTAGATTAGTATAAAGACTAAACACTAAGAGAGAAAAATATGATATTTTGCATTATCATCAATAACATAGTTTAATACATGTTGCGATTGGCGAAATAATACAGTTTGGTACACTCTCCGTCGAAAGGAAAATGAGTCATCATTACATGTGGCCCATTCCGGTTACCATTAGTGATCTTTCTTGATGTCATTGGATTCATTTCATCGAGATCTTTACGATGATACTGTTAGTGTCGTAATTGGAGCTTCAACGTGCCTCACTTGCTTTTGGACGAAGAGTGTGATCCACTTTTGTCAAAATTGATGACCTTTCTTAGTGTCATTGAATTTATTTTGTCAAGATTTTTCTTATAATACCAGTAATGTCATAATAAAGCTTCAATGTACTTTTAAGATCTCTTTATTTTTTTCTCTCTCCCCCTTATCTTCATTTTAGCTCATGTAAGTCTATTTAACAATTTTTTTGAAATACAGCATTTTCATGTAGCAATATCTTAAGATGTCATATTTTTTTTAATCACGGTGCTAAACTATTTTATTTCTTCAAAACTTTTGATAATTGTGTTATTTGACCAATTTTATTTTCAAATGGTGTTCGTAACAAAAAATAACGTGATATATTCCTTTAAAATATGCTTTCAAAGGATTGGCTTCTGAAATTATCACATGTAAATTGTAAGGTCATCTTTTATGTACTTTTATCCTCGCTCTATGAGCATTATCATAATACAACTCAATATAAAAGACCAGTATGATATTAGAGGAAAATCTAAAGAAAAGAAAAACAAAAAGGAAATTTATTTTAATTTCTACATCACTAATTGAAACCACTATTTACATTACTACTTTTAAAAAATAAAATATTATTTTTTAAAATTTACTTTTCAAAATATTTTTTATTTAAAAATATATAAAAATAATATTTTCATTTCATTTTTAAAAATTTATTTTTAATATCACCATATCAAAACAATTCAAAATCATAAAAAAAAATTAAAACAAAAAATTCAACATTTTTTATAAGCAAATACACACTCTTAGTGGTCATCGAAGTTGATGAAATGGAAACAGGAGGGAGGAGAGTACACGTAAGGGAAGATCCCAACACCAGATATGAGCTCGAAGACCATCAGCAAGAATATATAGAGAGCAATACATAATTTTTAAATTCAGTTTCTAACCTTTCTGTTATTTACCAGCTATAAGGCAAGAGACAAATTTAAACAAATTAGACAAGCTTATGGACCCGTTAATAAACTTCCCACGTTCTGCGGATATGGATACGAAGAATGGTTTAAAGGTGGAATTTCAATGCTACGGCCTTCACTCGGAATTTGTCTAGATCCATACTGATTCATGCCACCATTTAAAACACCATAGTAAGCCGCAATTGGGCTCGCATGAACCATTCTGAAACTGGAACCGCTACTTGCTTGGTTTTCGAATCTGAAAAGTTCAGCATGCAAAGCTTGTTGCTGATCGCTGGACAAGTTTTCAGATGTAGAACTGATCCCGACCCCAAGATCAAGGCTAATTGTCTCATTTTTATCTGGTCTAGTCCTTGAGGTTCCATTCACAGCTGATGGTCCTGCTGTGTCATGACTGTTTGTCCTAGCTGTAGGTACATCATGGTTGTGTTTCCCCTCATATGTGGTTATAACTGCTTTTGGATCATGTGACGCCCTCTCCACATGCTTTCTAACTGGGCATCCAGCATTTGTGCATTTGTAGTAACTCCTGAAGGATCGGTAAAATATGACAAGAAAACATCATATATCTCATAAGAAATAACGAAATGGGGAAATAGTAGAAATTTTGTTTTAAGAATGAAAATTAACAAATTAGGTAGAAAACAAAGGTAAGTTAAAGCAAAGAATTACAAATAAAATTCAAAAAATCAGCTATCACTGCATGTGTGTGTGTTCTGATCATCACTATTGTTCTGTTAGTATTATGGTAGAAGTCCCTAGAGATTGTTCTTTATGGTTATTATAATTGCAATCTTCAGGCCTCCACTGCAAACTCCCAAGTTTCTCCAGAATATTGATTAACACAATATCAAGCATAGTGTTTCACATCCATAAGAATTCCTATTGATCTTTCAAGGACCCTCAGTGTTGACAGAGACTTGAAATCAGCATATCTGGTTCAAATTAGCTTACTTTCATCTTCATAAAAGGAATTCAAAAGCCTGTAGTACTTTTGGAACAAGGAAAAGGTCCTCTAATGGCAACCTTGACAAAAGATTTTGATCAAAAGCAAGGGATTCTGGCAAGGAATAATAAGAAATGAAAAATCAGCATTAAATCCCTATACCGACAAAGTTTTCCAAGAATCGGGGTGGGTATTTCATGTTATAATTACTAACGATTAAATATTCCAGTCCAATCAGATTTTAAGATATTAAGCATTTTCCCAGTAGGTTTTGGCTTTCATAGCATATATTTTCCCCGCATCATCCTCACATACTTTCATTCTATGGAGAAGGGGGACTCTTTTTTTCTTTAAGATATTGAGAGAGGGAAGGAGGACTTCTTAAAAAGTCTTCACAACCTTCTTCTGCATTTCGCTGAATGTCTGCAATTTCTAGACACAGAGATTCACTTGCAAAAACATATTAAAAGATCTTCATTTTCCCAACCTTTTACTTAAGTTTAAAGAATGATCTGATCCAGGAGCTTTCTTTCAATTTATGTTATTTTATTTCTGATATTAGAGCTACATAATTAATCTAGGGTAATGTGATCAGCATGTGACTTTTTAAAGTCTTTATTTAGAAGCTAGGTAGTTTATTTGGGAACTAAGACTAGGAATCCTTTTCCTACAAGAATGTAGGGCTTAAACAAATATAAATAGGCTGCTAGGGTTATTTTATAGTTGCTCCTTATTTTATCACTCTATTCAAATTCTATAGGTTTCTTATGAACCCTAAACTCAATTATCTTGTTCCAATTTCAATTACATCTTCATTCTAGTCATTATTCTGCTGTAATTTCTGTTTTCTAATGTTTTCCCCTTCCCACACTTAGTCAAATGGCAGAGTGAAAAGATCCTCGCAATTGTGTTGGGTTCAAACCTTATAACCATGTCAGGGCGTGTTGGAGGTTGTAAATGGAGAAATCAAGATTGGCAAACAATTTTGGCTGAGATAAGTGGGTATAATTGAACATTTGATGTGCACTATTGATGTTTTGAAGCAACAGGAACTAGTGGAAGCCCAAGTGGAGATTCCAGAAGGCAATCACAACTCCTTAGACATACCAGAAGGTAATCATAAAGATGAAGACTATGACGCTGGAGCCATAAATCTTTGGTGCAAGGTGGATTGGAAGGGTGGAAAAACTCTGCACGAAAAAAGTGGAAGGGCAGCAAGTACAAATGGATGAAACGTTCATTGGAAAGGAGTATATGTGGATTGGGATTCTCCACCAATCCATGGTGTTTATTACAACAATGATTATGAGAATAATTATGGCAGCAACAAAAACATTATTGATAGAGATGATGTTAAAAATGATGCCCTCATTGAAAAGCTAGTAGTTGAGTGCAAAGAGAATAGGAGAGTTGTACAAAAACAGTAATGATAGTTGGTTGCTCAACAAAAGAAATTTATCTAGTGAGGCCATGCAGATCCTTTCGATTACATGCATGATATTATCCCAAAGGCAAAAGAATTGTGCAAAGGTTACCTGTACAAAAACACATGTTGAAGCAAGTTTTAAGGTTTGCAATTCATTACTCTAGAAATCAATGTAAGAAACCTATTTAAGGTTATAAATATAACTTGCATCTAGATGTTTGTTCTGCAAGCATTATCATGGAGGAACTAATTCTAATATCTATTCGTGTTATACAGTTGAAGCAAAGAAAGAAAATGGGGATATAGACTCTTAATTGGACATCCTTAAGATTGTGGCAAGAATTGTTTTAACTCAAGAACGGGTTTCTTCCAACCCAAGGACAGTGATGCAAGAGCTTTCTTTACAATTTATTTTATTTTATTTATGATACTAGGGTTAATTATATAGGATCATATGATTAATGAGTTTTTGAAGTATTTCCTTAAAAGTTTTAGTTTTACTGATGGATTAAGATTACGAATCCTTCTTCCATAGGGATCTAGGGCTTAGACTAATATAAATAGGTTGCTAAGGTTATAAATATAACTTGCATCTAGATGTTTGTTCTGCAAGCATTATCATGGAGGAACTAATTCTAATATCTATTCGTGTTATACAGTTGAAGCAAAGAAAGAAAAGGGGGATATAGACTCTTAATTGGACATCCTTAAGATTGCGGCAAGAATTGTTTTAACTCAAGAACGGGTTTCTTCCAACCCAAGGACAGTGATGCAAGAGCTTTCTTTACAATTTATTTTATTTTATTTATGATACTAGGGTTAATTATATAGGATCATATGATTAATGAGTTTTTGAAGTATTTCCTTAAAAGTTTTAGTTTTACTGATGGATTAAGATTACGAACCCTTCTTCCATAGGGATCTAGGGCTTAGACTAATATAAATAGGTTGCTAAGGTTATTTTATGGTCGTTCTTTGTTACTTCTATCAATCTTTTATATTTTATCAATTCATTCAGATTATAGATGTTTCTTATGAACCCAAACCTCAGCTATCTTGTTCCAACTTCAAATTTATAAAAAATTTATCATGCTACAATAGCAACGCTAAAGAAACAATCCAAGTAGGAATTATCTCCTATTGTTGAAATATAATCCAACCCATTGTCCCACGACAATGTGCATATTGTAAGACGGTTTCACGCTAAAGCTCATATTTATGAGAGTAGTTAAATTATGAATCACAATGATTTCATGTCAAACCCATAGTCAGAAAAACAGGGCATTAATCAATTCAAGAGATGATATCTGCCCACTCCATCACTTTATCCATTATCCACATCATGCGAAGGAAAATATGACTGCTACAAAGGTACTAATGCACAGGACATTCCCGAGAAATTCAATAAATTACTGAAGAAAAGAGTTACAACATGATAGAATGGACCATAACAGTGAAAAAGCAGAAACTATTTAACTCATCATCAACACAGAAAACAAACCTTGGATTAGGATTTCCTCTCACCACTTTCTGGCCATATTTGCGCCACCTATACCCATCATCCAGTATATCAACCTCACTCTGAGTTTGCACAACAACACGTGGTTCTCGGATAGGTTTGATCACTGGAGTAACATCAAAACCACCAGCATCCAACCTCCTGCTCAAATGGTGTTTTATGAGACCATATTATGGTTAATATATGTATTTTATGAGTAAAACGGTGTTCTGAACTGATACCTTCTTTTCGAGAAGGGATCTTTGTCATCCTCAGCACCCTCTCCAGTATCATCATTTGTTGTGCCAGGAGATAGTTCAGGGGCACCATCTGGTTCGATAGCATGAGACAACTGTCCATATGCACCAGGTGACTTGTCTGCAATGTAAGTGATTGAAAGAGAAAATGAAAGGAATGAAGGAACATTGGTTAGTACATATGGAAAGTAGATAGCAAACTGAATTCCCTAAGAAGTTTCCATCCATACCATCTTGACTAGGTAGAGAAGAAAACTTGTCAAATCTTTCTTCCTGCATGAACAAACCAGAGCCAGAGGCATATCGCCGGCTTGGTTGAGGTTTAGGATGATCGTGTGTACCCTTGTAAATAATCTCTGTTATTTGTCCATCATGAGAGCACTCAAATAACTTTTTCACTTCACAGTTAGGATGTGTGCATTTGTAATAGCTGTGTGGGAACTCACTTCCTTTAACGTTTTTCTGTCCATATTTTCTCCACTTATATCCATCATCAGATGACACTGTAGGTGCACTTCCTGACTGTGATGCACGAAGCCCACTGCTAGAGAGCCCCATTTGGTTTAGTTCATCTGAATCAACTTCAGCAGGAACACTAGAACCTGAAGTAACCATGTGAAGTGGTGTTGATAGAGTCAACTCATTTGTACAGACTGCCATCTCACCTTTTACTGAGGGTGATGATGGAAATGATTGAGACTGGCATTGGCTTTGGACTTTAACACATTGTGCACTTCTCTGATGGTTCATATCTGCAGAAACCTTGAAATAAATGAAACATGTTAGGCAAACAATGACCCTAAACCAGCAAGGCTACTTGTAGATATCAGGAATTGAAATGAGTTTATAAACATTTAGTAATTCCAGAGAAGGGAAAACAGGAAGGTCGAGTAAAAAAACATGCCTCATCATCTAAGTCTTCATTTTATCCTTCTGCAAATATTGTTCAGAATGAGAATGAATAAAACCAATGGCTCATTGGCAGTGAATATTTCAGTTTTGTTGAGAAACCACAGACTAGTTAATATAGGTCAGGTTTTAAGTTTAGAAGCTCTTGTAAAATTAAACACGTTAAAAAGTAGAAGACACTGAGTGATGTGAGGAATTATTGGAGCTGTTATTTAAACATGAATGTGGGGATAGAAGCACCATATAATTTATTGGAGTAATTATCAAGCAATTTAAGTCCAAAAAAAAATTACATAACACTAAGTACCTAAAATCGCCACGCATTTTATGAGAGCCTGAAATTTCATTGGGATCTTACCATGTCTGACCTAGCATGTGGTCTAAACTCAAAGCAGTTTGATTTTCTTTCTCCAAAGGTGGTGGAGGAAACAGTAGTAGCTGAATATGAAGTGGAGCTTAGAGAACCAAGCACAGTTTGAGGATTAGTAAATGTGCCAGTAGTGGGGGAAGGCTCTGCCTGTGAAGTCAAGAAGATAGGAATCAGCCTAAAGATATTTCTAAGGCAAAGTACAAGCAGATCAAGTAAACAAGACTTGAAAGAGTACAAAATCAAGATAAAGGCAAGTTTCATAATCCATGAATGTCCTAAGGCCCTCATCAATGGCGCAACTGATAACTATTATGCCACTGTCTGGAGTCTGGCACCAAATCTGTGAAGCTCTTAGATCTTTCTTATCAGCATCAATACATAGAAAGATCAGTGCATCTAAACAAGTGACGTGAGCTAACCGATCATTGCCAGGTTACACAAGCGTAAGGAAATTCAGAAAATATAAAAAGAGGGAAATAAATATATATTGAACCCAGTAAGAGAGACATCAATTTTCAAATGTTTCCATTTGGACCAGTACTTCAAATGTAGAAAACTACATACCCAACTGAACAAAGCCGCAAACCCAATTTCTCATGCTTGAACTCAACATATGCTGTCTATCACATTTAAGCTTCAGCTCTATATATGGTCATGGACTCATGATGGGCAACCAAGTTTGTTCTCTCTATGGATAATCAAGTTATTCTCACTTGTTTGATTCACATATACCTTCAAGCTTCTTTGCAGTCATATCTGTACACCCAACAAGACCAATAGAACATAGACAAGAAGAAGCATGGCAAAGACTCCTTATGTGAGAACACAACACAGGCATCTAAAAGAACAAAAAAAGATTTTTTTTTTTTTCTAAAGAAAAGAGAACATGAAAAGGGGAAGCTTAGGCTAATAGTAATTAAAAATGAAAAAGTAATATTCTCCAGACAAATTCCACACGAGACATGGTACCAAATTCATAAAGCATCAGAATCTACAACTTCAGGCTACGACATAAGCACTCCCGAATCACATAAATTAAATTAACACGAAACGAGACAAATATAGTAACTGGCATTTCATATTTTTTTTCTTTTTTTGAAAATAAAAAATGAAAGTAAGAGCATCTTGTTTTTTAAAGTCAATTCTCCACTTCTTGAACTCAACGACACGAAGCTGTAAACAGCACCGTTCTTTTGATAGCTGGTGAGATGAAATAGTAGAAAACACTGTTTTATCATTATTATCATATATATATAACAGCAACAAAACTACTTTGATTATTACCTTGCCTTGGTGAATGCGACAAAACAAAGATTTTTATTTTAATAATGGTCTGTTTGGTCACTTCAATTATCAAGTCCTCCAGTTCAGTTGGCTCTACTTATCTCACCTCCCAACCACCCACATCCTTAAACAACTCCAACCAAACAGAAAAAACCATCAACTCCGATCCAAAAAAGTATATATTCTAAAACCACTAACCTTAACATTCGAGAGAAGAACTGGAGACTCAAGAAACGAGGTCGGGCTGAGTCCAGGAGAGATCATGGTGCAAGCCGACCTCGAGATCGGAAGCTTGGCCGGCGACATCAGCTTGTACCTAGCGCCGCCGCCGTCGGGAACCTCAGAGCGAGAGTTAATGTAGTCCATGGGGAGGGAAGGTTCTAAAAAGGAAAGGGGGGAGGGGTGGTTCGGTAATTTAAAGAGAGTGCTTGTGTGTTTTCTGGTCAGGAGAGAAGTATGCAGCTGTAGTTACGGTGACAACTGACAAGTGTTGGCGAAGGAAGAAAGGTTTTGAGGATTGAGAGAGAGAGAGCGAGACCGAGTAGTTGACTTGTTTAATACATTGGATCTGGAAGGAACTATTGGTTTCATGTTTCCATGTTTCTTACCGTTGGTTATCCTCCATCTCATTAATTTACACTTTCATTAGTCACTCGTAATTATAATATATATTTGATCTTCCAAATATCTCAATTCAAATCTTCATATCATCATTCCTTCAATTCTTACCTCTATAGAATAAGAAATTTATTTATTTATTTATTTATTTATTGGCATGAGCTTCCAATATCCATTTAGGTTTCCTTTTATATTTATTTATTTAAGATATTGATAAAACGAACCTTTATTCTATTTAATTCTAATATTTGATATAAAAACCTCAAAAAACATAATTGATACCATGTTTCATCTCACAATTAATTTTATACAAAATCAATAGGTTAAATGAATTGATTAAAAACCTTCTTATTTTATATAAAATCAAATACATATAACAAAAATATGTCCAAAAACTTTTTCGGTACTTGTTTGGTGATTTTAGTTTTTCTATTTAATATAAATTTTTTAAAATTTCACTTATTAAAAATAAAAAATATGATTATTTTGTTTTTCTTTATTTTAAAGTTTTTTATTATAATTATAAATTTATTTTTTTTATTTTCTATTATATTTATAAAATGAAGGTTATTTAGTCCATTTTGTTATTAATCATGTTATAGATGTGTTATAGATGGAGGGACTGCATTTAGGTGTTTGTTTAGTTCTCATAAAGGTAAATAGCCAGAAACATCACGAATAAATATATTAATTTTATTATAATTTATTTTTTATTTTCTTAATAATTTTTTAAAAAATAGTCAAAATATTTTTAAAAACAAAAAATTTCAAGTATATTTTTCAGATCAAACTTTTCAAAGTTTTTTTTATTTAAGCTTCCTTAAATTAAATTTTCAGATTTATTAACAGGTGCCTTTTGAAGGGTACAATTGAAAAACATTAGTTATAATTAAAAGAATTAAGGGGTCAAGGGCAGCATGACTTGAGAGGTTTCATTAACTCAAACATAGGCTAAATGGCTAAATTAAAGAAATTTCTGACTTAATAGTCAATTTTCACTTTAATGGAAGAGAATTATAGAACCATGAACCATAATGTAAAAAAAAAAAGAACTTGGAGGGGGTCTATTGATTTTGGTCAAGGACCCAATTGAGATTTTTTTTTGTACAAATCAATTTGTCCTCAATTGCATAAATTAAAAGTCTCATAAGATTAAAATGTAAAAAGCATTGAAAGTTAGGAATTGATCCTATCTTTGATCACCCCATATGGAATGAGGTATATAAAACTTTTATACATTTTTTGTCTTTTCCCATCAAGACTAAAACCTTAACACTATACAATTGATCTCTCTCTCTACAAAACCTATAACTCCCATCATTTCTGTCAATTTTAGTGTCGTTGAACCTAATTTAGGTATTGGTCCTCTTTATTTTGGGGTCGTTTATGTTTTCTTAACCAAGACAAATCTTAGAGCTTGTACTATACCAACTCTCTTTTAGCGATTTATTCATTTTGCACCTACGAGAGCCTACATATACCTTTGTAATGCCTTATTTGGTTGTCGCTGACATGAACCTCATGATCGTGCAATCCACAATCAAAATTGAGATCTAATCTTGGAAAGCTAAAAAGGTTTGATAGGAGTGTGACACAATAAGAACCTGTCCCAAGACACCAATACTATTGGAATGAAATCGAATAACACCACGAAGCTACTTAATATTTGATATGCTAGATTCAGTTCATTCAAGAACCTCTCACATATTAAACTAAAAATTTCAGAAGTATTATTGATCAAAAGTCCTGAAATTTAGGTTTATATGTGTTTAAATAGTTCTGAGAAATTAACCCTAATGGATTTACCCTTATGGACCGAATTTATTCACTTTCAAAAACTTACCCAAAATCTTTACTAGTGAGCACAAATCCTGATCCAAGTAAGTCATGGATTCTAGCTAAAAATCAAGTATTAATTAACCACAAACAAGCCTTAGGTTGTAGCTAACAAAATAAAAATAAAGCTCATAAGTATAAAGTCTTGTTCTGTAGTGAGAAGAGAAGAAGAAAAGAAAACATTGCAAGTTTGATACAAGAATTATTTATAGCTTATAATACTGCCCAATAATCCTAGGAACTAAAAGAGAAGTGGTCGCCCCTTTGGTTTCCAAGTTAGAATAGGATTCTAATCTTAGCCTTATATTTATCCTTCTTGTGGAAGGAAAATGATGTTGTCTTGAATGCTGTCTCTTGGTATCCTTCCAATACTAGGAAAAATAATTAAGTTACTGAATTATTCTCCTTGCATAATAAGAAATCTTTGCCACCACATGTGTTTTCTAAGTCAATTTGGATTCCTTTGTTTTATTTGTTGTGTTTTCTCCTTATGTGACAAGGAAATAAAATAATAAATCCTGATATTTGAAAGAAATAATTAATATTTCCACACATAATAGGAAATCCAAAACTAGTTAGGAATCCATAAAACACATGGAAACATCATAAAACAAGGTTGGCCGAAACTAATGCAAAATTGGCAGCCTTGTTGTCAAAACTTTATGGCCCAAATAAGGGTGGATTGGGCCCCTATTTCACATGAATTAAATGTACTAAGACCTTCTCTTTATGCTCCAAATGATCCCAAAGTTTAGCCTTAGCCGAAACATCCACAACCAGCCCATTCAATGCTTCTTCCAATGTCTTCACACTAGACCTTGTGATTGGCCCATTTCGAACACATAATGGGTCCTTGGTGTTCATAGGATGATCCATATCATCTTCTCTCTCCTTGAAAGTATTTGGCTTTGAATTAAAACCGGTGTCAAACAAAGTAAGATCGGCAACATTTAAAGGTAACACTAACACCATACTCACCTAAAAGATTAATTATGTAAGCATTGTCATTGATCCTCTCTAAAACTTAGAATATACCATCACCACGAGCTTATAACTTTGATTTTCCATGGTTAGGAAATTGTTCCTCATGCATATGCACCCAAACCCAATCATTGAGTTGGAAAATAACATGTTTACGCCCTTTATTTGTTTTATAAGCGTACAACTTGTTTCTTTTCTCTATTTGCAGTTGAACTCCCTCATGGAGTTGTCCCATCATCTTTGCTTTATTTTTACCATCTAAACTTACTCTTTCTTCCAAAGGTAAAAGAATTAAGTTTATAAGAGTTAATGAATTAAACTCAAACAATTTTAAAACGAGAGAAGTTGATGGTTGAATGAACAGTTCTATTATAAGCAAATTCAACAAAAGACAAACATTCTTCTCAACTTTTTAGATTCTTTTGAATAACATGCAAAATTTTTGATAAAGTTCTATTCACTCCCTCAATTTGCCTATATGTTTGAGGATGACAAGTTGTTGAAAATAAAAGTTTAGAACCCAACTTTCCCCATAAAGTCTTCCAAAAGTAGTTAAGGAACTTAACATTATGATCTAAAACTATACTTCTAGGAATGTCATGCAAATGTACAATTTTTCTAAAGAACAAGTCTATGATATGAAATACATCATCAATCTTATAACATGTAATGAAATGTGTCATTTTAGAAAACTTATCAACCACAACAAAAATAGTTTAACCTAGGTAAACCTAAAAAAAAGTCCATAGAGATATCTACTCAAGGTTCTATAGTACAGGCAATGGTGTAGACAATCCATGTTATTATACTTTAGATTTTGTCTTTCTACAAGTAAAGCCATTGTTCAAAGATTTGTTGCACATATCTTTTCATTTTTTGGCCAATATAAATGTTCATACAATACATCTAAAGTTTTTTCAACCCCAAAATGACCCATTAAACCACTCATGTGTGCTTCACGAACAAGCAATTCATGCAAAGAACTAGTAGGAACACACAATCGATTCTTTTTTAAAAGTAACAATCCATCAAATAAATCTTACAAAAAGCTGAATGTCCACATGCATTATATATTTAGGCAAAGTCATAATCATTAGCATATAATGCCTTCACATATTCAAAGCTTAGCAATCTAGTACTCATAGTGTTTAGAAGAACATACCTACGCGAAAGTGCATCAACCACTATGTTCTCTTTACCTTTCTTATATTTGATGATGTAAGGAAATGTCTCAATGAATTCAACTTATTTTGCATGTCTCTTATTCAACTTACCTTGTTCTTTTAGATGTTTCAAGGACTCATGATCTGAATAGATCATGAACTCTTTTGGCCACATGTAATGTTGTCATGTCTTAAATGTTCTTACCAAAGCGTATAGTTCTTTGTCATAAATGAGATCATTCAAAGTCGCTCCACTTAACATCTCATTAAAATAAGTAATAGGTCTTTGATCCTGCATTAACACAGCTCTTATTCCTATTTCAGATGCATTACATTCAATTTCAAATGCTTTTGTAAAGTCAAGTAAAACTAAAATGGGTGCAAAACATAATTTTTCTTTCAAAAGAGTAAAACTCGATTCTTGTTCCTCCTCTCATTTAAATCCAACTAAGTTTTTAACAACTTCATTTGAGGGTGCGGCTAATATATTGAAATCTTTCACAAAACGCCTATAAATACTAGCTAAACCCATGAAAACTCCTTACCTCACTTACCGATTTTGGTGTAGGCCAATCCCAGATGGCCTTAACTTTCTCCTAATCCATCTCAATACCCAGTGTAGTTATAACATAGCCAATAAACACAATTTTCTCCATATAAAAAGTACACTTCTTAAGATTAACATACAATTTCTCACTATACAACACACTAAGTACATTACACAAATGATCAAGATGCTTCTTTAAGTTCTTGCTATAGATTAAAATGTCAATGAAATACACAACCATAAATATACCTATAAATGCTCATAATACATGATTTATTAAATGTATAAATGTACTGGGTGCATTTGTAAGTCCAAACAACATCACTAACCATTCATACAAACCATGGTTAGTCTTATATGCAAATTTCCACCCACACCTTCTTTCACCCTACTCTAATGTTACCCACATTTCAGACCAATTTTAGAGAAAACACATAATTCATGCAACTCATATAGCATGTCATCAAGCCTAGAAATGGGACGTCTATAATTTACCATTATATTGTTGATGGCTCGACAATCAACACTCATCCTTCATGTTCCATCCTTTTAAGGCACAAGTAACACTAGCACAGCACAAACTAATACTTTCACGAATGTACCCCTTCTCCATCGGCTTATCAATTTTCCTTTGAAGCATTTTTGTCTCCTCGAGATTGCTTCTAGAGGCTGGTCAATTAGGAATCATATTTCCAGGTACAAGATCAATCTAATGTTTTATTTCCCTCAAGGGTGGTAATCCGCTAGGTATATCTTCAGGAAACACATCTTCAAACTCCCGCAACAAAGAAATAACAACATTAGGCACAAAATGATCAAGATCATTAATATTAAAATAAGTCTCCCTGTACATAAGTAAAATCAATGGCTTATTACTGAAAAATATAGATTTGACCTCACCCTTCCTAGCATAAAAATTAGGTTGTTCTTTTTTCCACATAATTCTTATCACACTTACTGACTTTCTTCACTCCTCTTGTCTTACCTCCACTCACGATCAAATTTGGGTGTTTTTGGGTAGTGGTCGAATGGTCTAATTTGTTTAGAGTGTTGGTTAAATGTTTGTTTGTGTTTGGATTGGTGGCTAAATGGCTTGCAGTAATGTTTTGGGTTCTAACTGAATCTGATGGTCCTTTGCCCCCTTGTTCCTCACTTTAATTTTCTCTCTCCATAGCCTCATGCTCACCTTTTTAACTTTATTTAATCATGATACACTTGTTTGGGTGTAAAAGGTACAATAGTGCTGATTTTACCATTTTTTACAATGGTATACCTATTTTTAACCCCATCATGAATTGCCTTCCTATCATATTTCTATGGTCTCTCCAATAAGATATGACTCGTTTTATTAGTACAACATCACACAGAACTTCATCAATATACTTTCCAATTGAAAACAGAACCATAACTTGTTTAGTCACTTTCATTTCATCACTATCATTCAGCCATTACAATCCATAAGGTCTAGTGCTTAACAATACACAAATCTAGTTTACTAACAAGGGTAATGCTAGCCATATTAGCATAACTTCCACTATTTATAATTAAACTACACACCTTATTTTGTACATAACATATCATATGAAAGATGTTTTCCCTTTACTAATCACTTTTATCTTTCTTGATTTGAACCTAAAATGTACGCCTTATAACGAAGAACACCTCAACAGGCAATGTCAATTCATCCCTAGTACAATCCTTCAATGGTGGAATGTCTTCATAATTTGATTTTTCACTCTCGAATTCCACATCACCATTATCCTCTTGTTTGAATACTCTGAAGTGTAATGTCCAAGCCCCTAACACCTAAAGCATTTAACATTATGAGTATGTTTAGGTTGAGTGTCAGATTTACCTTTGAAACTCATAAAGGCTTCAACCTTAGCCTTAGGTAGTTCAACTTTAGTAGGGACAAAAGGTTTTGGCTGGGCAACCCCCTCAAATTCGACCTCCATGATGATGAGAACCCAAATTGAATGTTGACCAAACATGTTTTTTCTTTCTAAGTTGTCTCTGTACTTTTGTAGCCATATAAACCATGTCCTCTACTTCCACATAGTGTTGTAACTTAACAACATTAGCTATCTCTCTATTTAGCTCATTAAGAAACCTAATCATAGTAGCTTTCCTATCTTCAGCCATATTAGCCTTAATCATTGCAATCTTTATTTCCTTATGGTAATCTTCCACACATTTTGAACCTTGATATAACCTCTGTAATTTCTGAAAGAGCTCTCTATAACAAAAGTTAGGAACAAATCATTTTCTCATAATGGCCTCCATGTCACTTTTGATGAATAATACTTCTGAACTTTTCAGTTTAACGTGTGTGAGAGATTCTTACATTTTTTGGTTTTTAAATGAATTGAATTTGACTTATCAATGATTAACTAGCTTCGTGGCATCATTCGATTTCATTCCAATAGTGTTGGTGTCTTGGGATAAGTTTTCATTGTGTGAGACTCCTATCACACCTCTTTCGGCTTTCTAGGATCATATCTCAATATTGATTGTGAATTGCGTGACCATGTTATCATGAGATTCACATTAGTTGGTATCAAAGCTAGGCTCTAAGAACAGGTCATAGCTTTCTGAATTTTTTGTTTTCCTAGTGTTTGTTATGTTTTCAATGTTTGCGCTAATATTCTTCTTCTTCTTCATTGTGTCTGCAGTATCCTAGTACAAAAAAATTAAAAAACTAATATTTCATTATATTACTATCCCTAAACATATCAGTAACATAAGATTTTATATATATATATATATATATATATATATATATATAATCTTGTTGCAATTCTGCCGTACAAACATAACTCATAGAAAACCCTAAGCAATCCACCTAGAATTATTGAAATTTTATATACTATTTACATAATAAATTTGGTCTTATTTTGATATCATTTTCTTAAGGTTTCAATTCGAGGTTTAATTCTACGGTAAATTGATCATACATGGTTTTCGATACCTAGGAATAAGAGAATGACCTATAAATTAAGATCTGTATTTTGTTATATATCAGGATACTACATATTGAATTTCAGGTCATTTTGATATCGTTAGGTGTTAGTTTTAATTCTGATGCATTAAAATTATGTAACAAGTTAGATTTGTGTCAAGTTTTAAAACGTGTTTTTCTACTCTGTGTTTTGACCAAATCAATTTGTTTATATTATATTTGGGTTATTTAGGAGTCAAATAAGTGTCTTCATTAATTTTTGCTTCTATTTCATTTCATGTCTTCATTTCGTCCACAATTCGTATGAATTTGCATTACTACATGCAAAATTGTAATCATAGTTTTGTTTTGCTTTCCTTGTTTTTAGTATATTTATTGATTCTTAAGTCTATATTCATAATTGGATTGCAATGTGAAACCTCTTTCTTGGATTGGTTGGAGTTTTAGTTTTGAAAGAACCGAAAGAAAGCAATTTGTGAGGTAAAAGGCGTTGTAAGTTTATTAGAGTGAAAAGCCTTGATTGTGTGAAACACGAGAGGTGTGAGGATATATTTTTCTTGCTACCAATAGATTTTTGTAGATTCAAAGATGTTTGAAAATAATAACTCCACGACACTGAAAGCTGATAACACCTTTCAGATACAAGCTTTCACCAAACAACTTGAGTTGCTGCTTAGGGTGATGAAGGAGCTGAAAGATTATATGAATTCAATGAAGCAACAAATTAATGGGGTTGATTGGAGGAGATTTAATATGAGAAAGGAAAAAAAACAAAGGTTACAAGTTTCAAATATTTATGATCATAATGATTTTATGAGGTTAGATAAAGAGCGCGAGAGTGAACGACTTGCAAAGATTTATAATGAAATTAATAAAGAATGTGAAGAATAGAGAGCTTCAGTTCAACGCTAAAATGATGAAAAATAGAAGAGGGCAACAATGATTATCGTTCAAGAATATATACGCGAATGGATAACAAGGCATGCTTTTTTGAAATTATTATCGGCTACTACTTTCATACAATGTTGTTGGAGGCAAATACATGCAAGAAAAGAACTCTAAAGGCTTCAACAAGAGACTAAAAAATTGCATATTAAACTTGTTAGTGATTCAAGGATGAATCATCTTGAAGAGAGGGAATGACATGATCCAAATAAGGTCAGATTATGATTTTAGAGTAAAATTTCATACTGTCTAGTTTTACGCTATTGAGCATAACTTCAAATCAAACTGTTAGATCGAGCTGAAATATATCCAGAAGTTTCCATATGTATTTTTCTATATTGGGGTAAGAGTTTAGGTGAATTGGAGATTGGGAAGGACTTGCGTTATAAGTTAGAACAAGCTATACAAATTTTGTTATTTACTTCCTTTTAATTTGTGGACTTCTTATTTAAAAAGAATCCTTTTCCTACAAGGATGTGGTGATTTGTTTTGAGAATTTCCTAGTTATAGAAGGATCTTTAAATGGTCTTCAATATAATTTTCATGTATGGCAATAATTCATGAATGTTCTAAAATCCTTTTCTTATAAGGATTCCTTATTCATCCTAGTTGTACAAGGAAAGAAGGGCTAGTACTATTTAATGACATTTGGTTTCTAAGATCATTTGGTAGCATTGTAGGCTATAAATAAGTCTTATATTAGACTTGTATTGTTTTCTTTTCTTCTTCTTTTCTCGTAACAATATAGGGAATTAACTTAATGGTTTTATTTTTATTATTTTAGTTATAATTATATCCTAAGGCTTGTTTAGATCAGGGTTTGAGCTTACTAATATAGGTTTTAGATCAATTTTGTAAGTGAGTCAATTTAAACCACATAGGTAGATTTATTAGGATTAATTTTTCAGAAGTACTTGAACTCTTGTAAGCCTAAATTTCGGTAACTTATAATGAATAATACTTCTAAACTTTTTAGTTTAGCATGTGAGAGCGATTCTTGCATTCTTTGATTTTTGAACGAACTGAATCTGACTTATCGAAGATTAATTGGTTTTATAGTGTCATTCAACTTCATTCCAATAATGTTGATGCCTTGGGATATGTTCCATTATATTACATCATATCTATTTTTTTTACTTTCCGAGATTAGATAACAAATCTTGATTGTGGGTTGCGTAATTATGTGATCATGAGGTTCACATTACAAAACCCTAACCCACTTTAGTTGATCATCCTCTCTCTATAAGACCAATAAAACTCTCATCACTTTTGTTAATTTTGGCACCATTGAACCTAATTTAGGTGTTAATCCTATTGATTTTAGGGTCATTTATGTTTACTTAGGCAAGATAAACCTTATAGCTTGTAATCTACCTATTTTTTTAGCGATTTATTCATTTTGCACCTACAATCATGCCTATACTTTGTGCTACCTCATCTAGCTATCAATTTGTCTTTACCTCTTTCATGGTAAGGATTATCTTAGAGTAGTACTAGGGCTTGTGTGTTACAAAGTGTCTAAGGTCTAAACTCTTTTCCTTCTCTATAAAATGTGAAGTGTATCCATATTTCTATACTTTTTTTTTAATCATTTTTAGTTTTGTTATTTTCCGTCTTTTTCATTTATGTTCATGAAAGCGGTGTTTTTATTCCATTTTTTAATGTGATTTTAATTTGTTATGGTATATGTGATAAATGATTTTGCTTAAGTGTAAAGGTTTTGTCTTATGCTTGTTTATGTTCATGCAGGGGATATCTTTTAATGTGATTGATTTTGGTATGTGAATGTTTGTAATGCTAAAAATATTGTGAAATTTTTTTAACAAAGATGTTTGTGTTTAAGTAACTTTGTATTGCTGTTCACATTCATGAACCATGTTGGGACATTTTATTAGTTAAAAAATTAAACTTTAGAAATTTTAAACCTCTGACTACTAGGAATTGCTAAATATCTAGTTTGAGCATGCAATCCCTGGTGATTTCACCTTTCTTGTTGTTATCTTATAATATCCATAGTACTTTCTTTTTCATATTGTTTGGACTTGTGATAAGATTATAAAGGTCTTTTGATATGTGTTTATATCTGTTGTGTTCTGTATCTATATGGAAGCTGCATTATAGCTTATAGGTTAGTTTTTTCTAGAGTCAATTAAGTCCAAAGCCCAATCAATATAGATCTTCTGAAATGACCACTCTACTCCCCAAGTCTATTTTCAATTTATCCAATTTATATTGTTATCTTACGTTGTGGTTGAAACCCTTACAATCTTGCATCTTACTTTTGATATATTTTTTGCCATTTTAACACAATCATTGTCAACTATAATTTGTTGTTTTGCTTGTCAATGAATTTGAATTTGTTCAAATTGTATTATATGTTTTGGCTCTACCTCTTGTTTTCTAAGAAAAAAATCAAGGCTCATTTATACATGCATTTATATTGGGCTTTCCAACTTGTTTACAAAGCCTATTAAAGGTTAGGACCAAGGTTGTCAAAATCACGAGTTGACTTGTAAAATCATATAATTTTAAGAGTCAGCATATACTTATCATACAAAATCATATAAAAAATTTAAAAGTAATAAAAATGGACTGAAATCATGTAAAACTAGTAAAATAAGTAAAATCATGATTTTCTGTGAAATATAAATGCTACCCTAATTAACTCTCTTTCTTCCCCAATTAAACCAAACAAAACCCTAGTAAACTTGAAAGTGGACATCAGGATATTGTCTCGCAGTCTCACTCGTGTCGCCAAGATGCTGGAAGCCTGGAACAACTTAATGGTCAAACCCTAGTTTTCTCTAAAGGTACATATCGTTCTAATCGATCTCTAATATCTCATTTTCTTATAATTCCTTTTGCTTTTCTTTTTCAGTCCCATAGAAAAATAGCTGCAAAGGATTTTCTCTCTCTATTCTTCTTCTTCTTCTTCTTCTTTATCCACAAAGACTTATCAGATATTATTTTGATTTGATCTCATTTTTTATATATTAAATTTTTTTGAATCATAATTTTTATTACTTAAATTGAAGAAATTTAGTGTTTCATTGTTCTTTTAAATGGCAATGGTGCTTATTGTATTATTTAATTAGTATTTTTTTGTTACGGTTAGATGTAGCGACTTTCACTCTTTCTGAAATGAAGAAACCTATAGTCATAACCAAAATGAATGCTAATATGTACACCCATCTTGCTAGGAAACACGAAGTCAAGTATATATCATCTATTGCCTCTCTTTTTTCCTTTGATTTTGTATTTCTATGATACTAAATGCATTTAGATAATAAGTTTGTATTGCTAATTTTGTTATAGAATCATGATTGGTTAGATAGGAACTAAATCGTTTCCTTTAAATTTTTATTTTAAACTTCTTCTTACATTGTTTGGTTAGATAAGAATTGAATATTTGTTTCTAGTCATTCTATGTTCATATTAGAACATCTTATTATTTCCTAGGAGTTAGAACCAAGAAAACCAATCAATTAAGCATATTTTTATGTTCAGAAAATAGATTAGCAAACCTCTTTTTATTCTTAACCCAACAATTTGTGTTGATAGTTTTATATTATTCATTGATTTTTGAGTTTTTGCTATTAATTTTAAGTTCCTTATGATTTTATGATCTGAGTTAACATTGTATTTTCCATGTATTTTAAAAAAGCATTTTTGACAACCTTGGTTTGGGCCATATTAAAAAGGTCTTTAAAGGGGTCGACATTCCAAGCTTTTCACAAACACTTCCTTTTAAAATCTTGTTTGCTTAACTTTTATAGATTTTTTCTACATCCTAAACTTTTCATAAACATTTCCTTCTTAAATCATATTTGTTTAACTTGCAAAGAAAATTTTATTTTTTAGATGTTCACCTACAATGCTCAAGATAAACAAACTTAATCAAGTTGTTATTTTGAATGTTGATAAGGAGTAACACATTTCTTTTGTATTTCAGTTTCTAAAGATAAAAAAAAAAAAAGCTTTTAAATACATAAAGCCTTTAGTGTCCATTAATGGTTTCCTGGTGTAAATGAACTTTCATCGATGATTGCTTTTTTTGGACCAATTAAGGACATTAAGTTACATAATTTGATTATGTCAATGTCCATTAATGATTGCTCACTAATCGTTACACGTTGGTGTCAATCGAGGGTGTTAAGTTACACTTGAAAGGAGGGATAAAGTCTAAACTTATCTAAAAGAAGTCATCAACTACTATTATAGTCACTAAAAAACCCTTAATAGTCTGTCGAGTTATAAGGTAAAAGACTGATTAAGCTAAAAGAAATTTATTATTACCTTAATCATTTTACCTAAAGTAAACTGTATCGTTGATCTTATCTTACATTCCTAACAGTTTATTATGCCTAATCTACTAGTGGTCTATCTATATAGGTGATATTGGGTCTATTACTATAAATTAAACTCTGGATGAATATGTGGGCTCAAGCTTAACCATTTAAGGCTTGGTTCATCTTTTGCACTCTTAGTTATTAACTTTTGATATAAATTGATGGATTAACATGTCTATAACTAGTGACTTTTAATCACGACTTGTGACTAATAGTATCAAGCCATGCTAATGAATAACCAATGGATTTATTTTTGGCTCATTAAACCCAACTCAAATCCTAAACTTATGGATAAATACCTTGAAAAAGTTCATCTATCTTATAGTACCCATATTCACTCATATTTTTTTTTATTGAATGAAAGTGTTATGCTCTGGTTCTTTCAAGAGGATCTAGTGACATGAAAGTTCCTTATTAGATTTTAATTTTGACAATAACCTTTTTTTGGATTCATTTGCCATTTAGGTGTGTCATTTTAACACTTACCATTTTTTTTTTAAAAAAAACCTTTTATTTTGGTCACCCTTATCTTAATGAGTGTACCACATCATCCTTATTTCATTCTTTTTGTTTTGTTTAAATATATAAGTCTTTTAAAGACCAGTACTCTCATTTTGGTGAGCATAGATATTTATTTCTATGAAAATGGAAAATGTTACCCCTCCTAATGTTTAAGATCTTGGCTCGTGTAGAGTTCATGTACCTTAAACTCTAGAAATGAATAACAAAACAATTTAAGTAAATTTTTTTTTTCTTTAAAAAAAAACAAAGAGAGACTACTCCTCTTTAATATCCAAAGTAATGGCCTACATGGAGTCCATTTACCTTGGACACTTAGGGTGAATAGCCTAATCATTTGAAGTGATATTTTGAGTAAAATAGAAATGAGTTTTTTTTTTTAATATGGGTCGAAACTTAATGGGTCTTATAAACTTGTTTCAAGGCATATTATGCGTAAACAAGTGTTTTGATTTTTTATTGAAAAAAATTAAGAGCAAATCATACTGGAAAGATTTTATTTTAAAAATGCTTGGTTTAAAAACAAAGGTTAGACCTTGAAGTAGCACAAAGATGATTAAGAGCATTAAAGTGCAAGATGAAACTATACTACGATTTCAACTAAAATTGAAAATTTAAAACCTTTTAACATAATGTATTTATGGTAGAAGATTTAGAGCAACATTAAACTCCTTTGGAACACATAGGTCTTTTAAAAGACCTAACTTGGATGACTTAAGGTTATCTTGAAAGGAAACAAGTTTAAAAAGACGTTACTTGGATAACTTAAGGTTATCTTGAAAGAAACAAGTTAAACCCACTCGTCATAGCACAAATACATCCACAATAATAAAACACAACAAATATAAAAGTTATCAAGAATACAACATCACATGATTTATGTTCAAATTATAAATTCTCCATGAAATAAAAGTCAACAACCTCATCTATTAATCAATCAATATTATAGAAATGAAGCATATGTTGTTCTATCTCAACCTTCAAATATTCCTTTTAGGTTACAAATTATCATATCATTACATTAAGATAAAAAAAAAAAAGTTAACTACACAGAAAAACATGATTACTGATGACACTAGATTAAAACAAATATATAAAGATTGTGGCTTTAAATCACTCATTCCATACAGTGATACCAAAATGATGTCATGGGACATTACAAGTAACAAACAACAATATTTATCAAGGTTCAGAAGAAAGCATACATACAATGACATGAATAATGATATTAGAATTAAAAAAAAGAGTAAGGGTTGCCTAAGTTAGGAGAGCAAGAAATGAACACACTATCAACAAATAACTACTAACCCTTTAATAAATAAGTATTCTCTTTCTCTACTCTAGGACTAAGGGCAGAAACCAACACACTAAAACCTACACATTCTTTTATTCCTCATTGTCTACCCTACCGTCATAGAGATAACAATCACCTGAAGCATAATGTTTTCTATCTTTTTTTTTATCTCTCTCAATATCCCTGTCCAGACTCTCTATTTTTCTCTCGACCTTTTTTTTTTATTTTTTTCTCTAAACGTATTTATAGAGTTGCATAATCAACTTACAAAAATCATTGAAGCCATCCAATTCTCAAGCATAGAATTAACCATTGAGGATAACAATAAAATAATACAATCAGGTTGTGGTGGGAGAGAGCAAAAAAAAAATGCATTCTTATCATGTTTAACGAAAAAAATCATTGAACGATAACTAAACAAAAAGTGAGAAAGTAAATGAAATGAGTGTGATTACATGTTCACATAGAGAGAGCTAAGGCATGATCAATGCCAAAGTTGTGAAGGGGCAATAATGAAATCACTAGAAACAATGTCCAAATTGGATGAAATGACAAGTAAAAGTAATAGTTGAGAAGATTTGAAGGGTTAAGTGGTTAGAGCTTAATTTGATTAGAGGTAGAAAAGGGCTATGGTTTAACAATGATAAAAAAAAAAGGTCTTTGGTCTTTATAGATTCTAGCTTAGAAGAAGAAGAGAAAGACAAAGAAAGTGATAAATATATACTTGACATCAAAATGATGTCACCTGGATTTGTCAGATTTCCATAATGGTCTTTGAAGGTTAGCCTTTTTTTAAAGTTAATTCCCTTACAACTTTTGGTTTTTTCAACAAGCCTTTGATCATGATTAAACAATTAAATCATCATAATTGGGTCATTGGTAAGGCTTAAAATGAGCCTTTAATTTGTTTTTTTCCTTAGAATGGTCTCTAGGTTTTTAAAATTAATTAATTGAATAGACCTCCCAAATCTTGCTAATTTGATAATTTTGGTCTTTGGTTCTTTAATTCCTTCAATTACATCCAATTTTGTTTCAACTATGCCCTTGAAAAACTCTTTTTGCCCAATAAAATTTTGAAAAGCTTGGTCCTATTAATTTTTGAATTTTTTTTTGGATTTTATGAGTTTTTTTGAGATATTTATTTTGATATAATATATACAATAATGGGGAGAAGATTAGGGTATAACATGAATAATAAATTTGATTAATTGATAAATTCATTTGAATATTGTTTTGTGTTTTCTAGAGAGAGAAGGTATGAGAAGGATATTAGAGAGAGATGGACTTGCTTGAACAATAACTCCTCCAGCAACCATTAGATTTCACTCATTGTTAGATACGTTGATCACCACACCCTACACCAAAAACTGACTAGATGGATATCGTTTATTAGCTATAGTTTGAAAGATATTGTCATCTCAATATTTCTGAAAAAACAGAGTTTAGGGTAGTTATAGTTGCCAGCTTGTTTTGCCCTCACAATATTTCTGAGAAAATTAAGGTTTTCATGGATGTCCTTTTGGTTCTAAGTGATGGAGATCAAATTCGAACAAGTTTGAAAATTGGTTTTCTTCTCGAACTGGCTGCTGATAGTTTTCACTTTTCAGGTTAGATTGTTCCTTTATAGATTACAACTAATCTAATTGTTATGCTATACTGACTACCTTGAATTAGACCATTGGATTTTTTCTAGTTTTGATTGTATTGAAAGTATTTCCTTTTTGAACTTACTGCCTAGACAAGACTACCAATAACCCATGAACCGGTCGATCGATTCAAAAAATTCAAAAAACGATCTAATGAAAACAAAACCCCTCTAATACCACCCTCAACACATCAAACACCACCACCACCAGCCCCAAAACCACCCCCAACCTCCAAACACCAAGACTCTCTTTAAACAATCACTCAAAAAACCCAAATTACCCCCACGCATGTTGCCACCTTGGCTCACAAGAGCACCACCACCCACAACCATGCCCTTAACATTTCATAAGCTGATAAAATGAAGATCTTCAACTTTGCAACCCGTGCCAAGATAACCTTTTTTCCACAGTAAGAGATTGACACAATCTTGGACATTATATATAATGTCATTGATGAAAGTGCGTCAAAATGGAACTGATATCTAGTGGGTTTTTTCTCGGGTTATAAGATGCCCTACCATACCACCAATCCTATTGCTATTTTAGTATGGAAAAATTATAGCCTTGAGAGTGTAATGACAACATAATAAGGTTTCTTAATTTTTCATTTCAAGAGTGAGGATAATGCTAACTTAACTATGGAGAAGGGATCATAGATGTTCATAAGAAGATTCTTTATCCTCCAACTGTGGCACCCATATTTTGTTCCTAACATGAACAAAATTTTGAAGGTGCTGTATGGGTTCACCTCTAGGGTTCACCTTTTCCACTTTGGAATGAGACAAGCATAGGTGTGCCTGTGAATATGGTGGGGAGATCATTGGCTTGTGATGAACAAACACTTAGTGGCACCCGACTTGACTATGCTAAAGTATATGTTGAATTTGATGCTTTATTATCCATAGTCCATGTTTTTCAGCTACGATGTACGTTATCTACAAAGCTTAGCATAATTACGATTGATTATTAATGGAAGCCAGGAGCTTATAAGATTTGTAAAGTTTTTAGTCATTCATGCAAGGCATCAGTTAAGGCCCCAAACTTATCAGCGAAAGACATGCTCAAGATAAAAAAACAATATGAGGGATGCTCTACAAGCTTGTAGCTCACCAATTATTATTGTTGAAAGGGTTACAACCTTTTTAATTGTTGATGCTGCAGTAAAATTGTTAAGCCAAACATACATATCAGGTGGAATCGATCGATCGGTTGAGACTTGCCAGGAACCAAACGACCAGTTGAACATAACAAAGGCTTGGGGAGCTCCTGTCATTGGAACCGGTCAGTAGGTTGAGATATTAGAGGAACCAATTGACCGATTAAAACTGCAGATCATTACTGAAGCAGCTGAACCTATTAATGATGAGAGGGATAGGTTGAATGAATATGAGCGGTCAAAAGCTGATTTGAATCATGACATGTTACCTCTAATGAAGGACCAACACTTATTGTAACATCCCCCATTCCGGGATAAAAACAATAATCTCATGTCCCCCGAAAAACAGAGTAAATATATATATATATATATATATTCATGGTTTTCGTATTAAAATCTATCAAAATTTCGACGGAGTCCCCCCTATACCGGAAGGTCCCAAGTTATCGACATGTAACCTGTTTACACTTCTAATAACTCACATCTCATAACTTAAATCCCGACCCAATCATCCTGGGTTTCAATTTCCACAAATATTCTCGCACCTATCAACCACAATATTTATGATATACATTATATAACAAAATATCATTATGGATGGATAAAAAATATATATATATAAATACATAGACATGAAATATGGTTATATGAACTACAAAGTTAAGTTCATTAAATCAAATTTAAACATTAATTATTCAAATTAAGTTAGACAAACATTTTCATGTTTACAAAATAAAAAGGTATACCCCCTAGAATCTAAATTATAAAAAGGAAACATCAGCTAGGATCTACTTCTGTCATGCATGCGATGATCCTGAAACGAAATACATATTATTGAAAGGTGAATATCACATAAATATAACAACACGAATATCTAACAATATTAACAGGGTAACATGCATTCATATTTTGTTCATTTCTATCTTCTGGTTTTCATTTGAATCTCTTCCTTATTCAACTATTCGTAATTGTGCCCTCTACCACTATTAACCTCCATTTCAGACTTTATAAGATCAAACATGATTATTTTTGTTTAACACATTACCGATACCAATTTCACTGGTATCATCAGCATCACCTCGTAGGAGTCGATGCAAGGTGATCCCCTTACTCGGGATCCTAACATGCACTAAATGTATACTAGCCAATACGTAGTGATCCCTTTACTTGGGATCCTAACATACATTAAATGTATACTAGCCAAAACATGGTAATCCCCTTACTCGGGATCCTACCATACACTAAATGTATGTTAGTCCAAACGAGGCGATCTCCTTACCCGGGATCCTAACATACACTAAATGTATGCTAGTTTACGCCTCAAATCACACTTTTCATATTTCCTTTGTTAGTGATAGTTTCATCACTTAACAATTCACACAATAACCTTTCCCCTTGAATACACATACATTCAGTAATTCACATTTCACATTGGTAATATATATTAAATCATAGAATTTAACTAGAAGGTATAGGTACGATTCACCTACCTGCAATAGAAGCTCTACTTGTGCTCCTCCGCTGCTGCTGTTGCACCACGCCTGTAGTCTCTCTTGCAAATCACATGTTTATCTCATAAATTTTCCTCACTCAAGGATATGTTTTATAATAACCATATCAACAACCAATAAGTCTTTCTTTCAGTCATTTCTTAATATTTTATGTTTTTCTCATTTCACCCATTAATATTATCGTTCTTTGTCCAACCCCAGTTATCATTCCTTTCTTTATATTTGGACTGTTACTGTCCAACTGTTACTGTCTTGTTTTTGAACTGTTACTGTCTGACCTCTTCTCATATTTTTAACTATATCTGGAGTTATAACTATATCTGGAGTTATAGAACTTCGATTCAAGCGAGATTAGTCTCGTTGGAAAGCTAAGACATGAGGCTACAAGTCCTATGAATTAAGAAGAACCTAGTTCTGCCTCTAAGACAATCAAAATTTCTTATCAACAAACACTTGGACTGTTACTGTCTTGTTTTTGAACCATTACTGTTTGACATCTCTTTAGATTTTTAACTATATTTGGAGTTATAGAACTCTGATTCAAGCGAGATTAGTCTTGTTGGAAAGCTAATACATGAGGCTACAAGTCCTATGATTAAAGAGAACCTAGTTCCGCCTCTAAGATAGTCAAAATTGCTTATCAACAAATACTTGTATTGTTATTGTCAAACTATTACTGTCTCGTTTTTGAACTGTTATTGTCTAACCTCTCCTTAGATTTTTAACTATACTGGGAGTTATAGAACTCCGATTCAAGCGAGATTAGTCTCGTTGGAAAGCTAAGACATGAGGCTACACGTTCTATGATTAAAGAGAACCTAGTTCTGCCTCTAAGATAGTCAAAATTGCTCATTAACAAACATTTAGACTATTACTATCCAACGGTTACTATCTCGTTTTTGAACTGTTACTGTCTGACTTCTCCTTATATTTTTAACTATATCTGGAGTTATAGAACTCAAATCTATAATTTAACATCCAGGCATCAATTCATAATCGACTTTAAAACAACTTATAAGACTATGTTTAGAATATCTTACCCGGTACAAATCAAGGTCTTGATCCCTCCTTTACTTTTTAATGATAGTCGGCCCTTCCCTCTTCCCTTCTTATCCAATTCTTCTTGTTAATCTCTTGCCCACCAGTGTTTATTTTACCTATAACCCTTAATCTTGGATGGGTTCTTGAAATTTGATGTTTCTCTCTTGATCTGTAAAAATAGATACCAAAACTTCCTCTCTTCTTTCTTCACGATAGTTGTAGATTTGTTTTTGGTAAGAAGAGTAGTATTTATGCTCTATAATTATTCTTATTTGCATTCAGGCCCCATTTTCTTTAAGTGCATTTATTTTGCCCCCACTTCTTTTTAGTTTAGTTTATTTTTTTTAATTTAATCCAGCCTTGATTTTCTTGGGATTTACACATATTCACTAATATCAAAATATGTTTAGAGAACAAACATGTTACATTTAATAGCAATAGTGACGTTAACACTTTAGCATCAACCAAGGGTTTTTCAGATTATACCTCGACACCTTATTAACCAAGTGATAATGTTATTTGCATTCTTCTCAACGGTCGATAACTTGTGAGGTATCTAGCTTTATTGATGGATACTTCTTTGTTGTCACTTTTGTGTATGACCTCAAGACACCTCTAAAGTGTCAAGACCTTTGGGATTACTTGAGGTGCCGAGCTACTATATCTTAGTCTATATTGTGGCTTACTTTATGAGAATTTAGTGTTATGTTAAGTTTTATTGATAAGTGTGGGGGCGATCCTACTTAGCATGGTCATATGGATGATTTTTGGCAGTTGTGTATAAGCAGCGAAACTGGTTAGAGTTCCTTATTCAAACCTGAGATACACTTGGCCCAATGGTCAGCATAACATGAGTAATATTCTTGAGAAGCTAGATTGGATCTTTGGTAGCTCATAATGGTTCTCTACTTGACTAATTACTTGTTCTGAATTATTACCTAGAGACTTTTAAGATCACAGTGTTATGGTTGTTTACTCCAATGGTGTTCTTTCCAGGCTAAAAGCATCTTTTAAGTTCTTAAATCTATGAGCTGACAAGGATGATTTCTTAGGTTTAGTGGTAGATGGTTGGTAGATTCTTATGGATGGTAACCCTATATACAGGCTTACTAAGAGACTTGGATTGTTGAAGCCTAAGTTAAAGGCTTTGGATCACCTACACACCAGTCACATCTCTAGTCTTGTAATTAGGGCAAAGAATAAATGGGCTGCAACATAAACTCTTTTTGATTATTCTCCTCAGTCTAACGAGTATCAGCAGGTACAGAGAGAGCTTACTAAGGAGTTCTTTTAGTTAAGTAAGGATGAAAAAGCTTTTTATAAGCAGAGATCTCAAATTCAGTATACTTGAAAGACAGAAACACCAAGTTCTTTCATAGATCACTCATTCATAGACAAGTTAGAAATAGAATCTATTGGTTGATCGATGAGATAGGATATCAGGTTCAGGATCAAGAGGGTCTGGGTCAATTGGCAATTTGTTACTTCTAAGGGTTATTTTCCATATGCTCGACTATCACTTTAGAGAACGTTTCCTGTTTTTTCTCTAACAGGATTCCACCTTACATTACCTCCTTTTTGGAATCATGTATCACAACTGATGAGATCAATGAAGCCTTATTTTCCATCCTAGATGATAAGGCCCCTAATCCAAATGGCTATACCTTCTTGTTCTTTGACACGACCAAAAGATTGATGTCTTCTCCCAAGTGCAGGAGTGTCGAAGTAATAAATAACCCGCCAAGACCGGGGTCGAACCACAGGGAGATTAACTATATAAATTATAAAGAACAACAACAACAACAATAACAAGTTAAAGAGAGCTTTGAGATGTGATATTGATGTAAGGATTAAACAAGGATAAAATAATTGTCAAAGTTAGAGGATCCACTAATGGTATTTCAAACAAGTATAGTATAAACTCTTTTTATTACTCAACTGGAAACCACACACAAAGGAGGTTCCAATCAGATTATAAATTGTTAACATGATTATATTAGTTATCTTATTCGAATAATGCTAATACTTGTAAATGTTGTCAGGCATTCATGAATATAACTTATGTTAACAACAAATCAAGTTCCTTTCATAGCACAGGTGTCGGTTATACCATATGGTTGGGCTATGAAAGTGCCAAGTATTTGTTGTATCAAGGGTTATACAACATAAATCTAAATTAACCATTTAACAAGCAAAGTATTAAAAGTAAACAAGATAACAAATATAAAACATGTTAGTATCAAACATTAAGGTCCATGTTGAGTTTATATTATACTTATTCTTACACCATTAGTGTAGCATAATGAAAGAGAGAAACATAAATAAACAAGGAAAGGAAATGAAAAGCAACAAGAGATTAATATAAGCAAAACTTAAGCATTAAAAAATATAAAGAGAGAGCAAGAGCATGATCTTGATCTGAAAACCAAGATGCCTAAATACATGACAAATGCCTCATTTTATAGGCCAAAATTCGGAACTATTGATTTGTTGACTAATTGTTGAGTGGGTGGCCACATCTTGACTTGGTGACAATCCTTATCTTCTTGTTTGCCAAACACGTAATTGATAACGTCATAATTTAAACAGACTTAAACATGAAAGTTCTAGGAAATTGTCTCAGCTTTCTAGAAAAAAAAGATTGAGGTCATTTAGACTTTTAGAACTCGAAATATGGGCTGAACATTAAACAGTGTCTGGGCTGCAGGACAGATTCAGACTTCTCCGTTGTTGCTACAATTTGGATTTAAAAATAGCCTTTTAATAATAATAATAAAAAAACTAATTTGGCTAAAACAAATAATAGACAAACATGCTTTGGCATTTGACGCAAATTTGACCTATTATGTAATTTTAAATCACCAAAATTGGAATGACCTAAAATTGAATATGTAGTATTGTGATACCCAAAAACTATAGATCTCAGTTTATAGGTCATTTTCTTATGCCTAGATTTCAAAAACCGTGTATGATCAATTTTCAGTAAAATTAAACCCTGAATTGAATCCTCAAGAAAACAATATCTACCCAACTTTAATATAGATATTGATTTCAAACCCAATAAGTAGTATATGAAATTTCAATTAATTCTGAGGTGGTCTGCTTCTATGAGTTGTGTTTCTGCGGCAAAATTGCAACAAGCTTTGAATAATGTTTTTTTTTTTTTTTACTTTTATGCTACTATATGTTTAGAGAAAGTAACAAAACAAAATATTAATTTTATTTTTTTACCAATATGCTGCAAACACAATGAAGAAGAAAAGATCGACGCAAGCACTAAAATAACTTAATAGGCACTTGGAAAATGAAAATTTTAGCAATATATAACATGTTTTGGAAACTCATAATCAAGATTGATATCTGATCTCGAAAAGCCAAAAAAATTATAATAGGAGTGTGACATAATGGAAACTTCTCCCAAGGCATCAATACTATTGGAATGAAGTCGAAAGACGCCACAAAGCCAGTTAATCCTTGATATGTTAGATTCAGTTTATTAAAGAACCAAAGAATGCAAGGATCTCTCTTGCATGTTAAAACTAAAAAGTTCAGAAGTATTCATCAAAGGCACTGAAATTTAAGCTTTACATGTGTTTAAATAGTTCTAAGAAATTAACCCTAGTAGATTTACCTTTGTGGGATGAATTGACCCACTTACAAAAACTGACTCAAAACCTTTACTTAGCCCAAACCTCGATCCAAACAAACCTGAGATCTTAACTGAAATTCAAAGTCTGCATTAAGTTCAAACATAGAAGTAATAATGAAAACAAGTTTGGATAGTAGCTTGTTGATACCACATATAATAGAAAGAAAAACAAGATAAAATATCTTAATTTCCTAGTTTAAATAACCTTTGTCCGAGGTCCACATTCCTAGATACTCTAGGATTGCTTAACCAACTTTTAAAGTCCTTTAGATGCTAGAAAATTTGATTTGAATAGGAATATAATTATTGAAGTCTTATGTGCTTGTAGGACTAAAATTCCCCTTTAGAACATGAAAAATAATCTTAGAAATTAACTCTCCCTGTAGTCGCTCATCACTTTTCTTCTTTAATTAGGAGAATCGAATCTTTAACATTAAATAATCCTTCTAAGTCTAGGATTCAAATATGATAGCCCTTTTAGTTTCCTGGCATGACTAAGAAACTTTCTCCTTTGTTGCTAAATATTCTCCTAAATAATAGGACAACAATGAATGGATTTCCTTTTTAATTTTAGGAGAATATTTTGCTGATCCTTATAAAAAAAAAAGATCTCAACATCTTAATTAGTCCAAGCTAACTTTGCACTTCATGTGGCCCAAACTCATATTCATTAATATAACCCAAATCAGACCTAATACAAGCTCCTAACAATTTACTTTGCTGCCAAAATCAGACTCATACATGGCTGACGTGATTTGGTCGAATGAACCATCAAAGAGATTGGATCAAACTCATCATTATGCTCACAACAAAGTTGGCTAAAACCATCCCACACCAAAAACTCATCATGGCCAAATGAAACATAAGCTAAATTCTAAGAAAAAACACAATCTTGGTCAAATGGCCTCCCCATCTAACCCAAGCACAAAATTGAAAGCCTTTCATGATAAATTAAATCAGGATAATAAAAATCTAATTAAGTCCTCAGACTTAATTTTTATATAAATTCATCCAATATTCACTTAAATTAACCTTGAATTTATGTTGTCTTTCAAATTTAGATCTTTAAACAGTGCAATTGAGTTTTCAATATTGTCAACGATTCAGTTCGGTCATTTCATCTCTCATTTATGCATGTAGATCCATCTTTAACTTGTTCTTACCAATCAAGTTGCTTGTTTTTCTATATTTTATTTTATTTTTGTATAAAAGAAAAGATAATTTTAAGGAAACCTAAAATTAGGTTGTGACACCCTTATTTTTTAAGGTTTTGGGTTGGAATATGATGTAATTCTAATACGTGGTTAGGATCAAGTAATGCGAATATAGGTTATGGAAAAGAAAAGGTGGATATTTTATTCTCACGTTTTATTTGTTTTTCATTTTTTCACTTTTATTTTTAGAAGTAGTTCTTTATCTTGATTTTTTTCATCCTAATTTTTTCACTCTAACTCATTTTCTTCCTTTTCTTTTTTCGTTCTCTCTCTCTCTCTCTCTCTCTCTCTCTCTATCTATCTATCTCTCTCTCTCTCTCTCTCACACACACACACACACGCGCTTAGTTTTTGTTTTCCTTTCCTTGTTGCCTCCTTGAAAAGAAAGAAAATATACAAAAATGCTAGAAAAGTGTGGTAGCTATTAGTTGGTAGAAATTGTCAATATATTCGTGAGTAGTTCTTCCACCTAGTCTTAGTTTATGAAGTCATGGAACAATGTTTGTGTGCACCCAAAAGAAAGAAATTGCTTCTTCATCATCTTATCTCAATCACCAATCTTTTGTTTGCCCTATCTTTCTTAAGAACTCTTCAATTGCTTATACTAAGCAGAAGTTCATCACGTTCATCTAATAGTATTAGCTTCACCCTCATTTGCTCTAGGACCTCCTATACTCGATAACCCTATCTATTTTATTCAACCAATTGTCAAACTCCTCTACTTGTACAATGTTTTTATAAACTTGGAGAGATTTATCCATAAACCTAAATATTCACGATACTCCTCCTAATTATGAGGTTGCCTTCTATGCTCTCGCCTTTGAAATAGGTTTTCAGAGCTGACCATGGATTTGTGATCACTCTCCTCATTATCTCCTAAGTTCCTCATGTCCGCCAATTAATGAGTCAATTATGTGAATCGCCTCTGCATGTCTTCTATTACTAGTTTCTAACTTTTTTTCTCGAGGGGGAATGTTTATGTCCCCTCTTATATGAGCAAGTCATGTTTTGCGTCATCTTCTAGCCATAATTATTTAACATCACACAATAACTAACCACCTTTAATTATTGGGCTTTAATACCAGCTAACATAATCAGAAACAATACAAGAAAGGCAACAAGCACAAATAATATATAATTCTTCCAAATCAGGTTACCATAGAAAATCCTTAATTTGAAATTTTATTACCAAATATTTTCTTTTCAAGTAATCTGTCTTTCTAAGATGTTTATAATTATTTAAGGTAGTATTTGATTACTTTCTTAGGATAGAAGAGACGAAGACAATAAAAAAAGCATATTTAGTTGAAGAGACAGACAAACATATATAAAAAATTTGTCCATTGGACAAATTTGGAGTGAATTTTTGTACTTCCAAAACAGGAGGTACACAAGGGACATATCTCCAAGATAAAATTTATCATTTTTTATATTTAAAATATCCTTGTAAAAAACTCTTAATTTTAAAATTACCCAACTAAAACATATAAGAATAAAAGTGGTTATTATCATAGTTTTAAAACCATCCAGGGTAAGGTCCGGGTCATAGAGTGAAAAGGTCAACTCTAGTCAATCTTTGACCTAGATTAACAGGAAAAAAAAATTAAAGGATCAAAATGACATTATTTTAAATTTTTTAAAAAAAATCAATGATTTTTTTCTTGTGGTTTACTATGGATTGATTGGATCACGGGTCAATGACCTGGGTTTTTAACTTAGCAAGTTGGGTTAATTTTTTCTCTATTTTCTCCTAAACCCAGACCAATCCAGGCACTAGATCGGCTCGGTCTCAAGTCAACTTTGCAGGCTGATTTGGTTCTTACAACTAGAGTTATTATATTATTATTAATTTCAATACTCAATATAAAATAAATATTATCTAATTATTATTTTTAATATGTACATTAAAGGTAAAATAGACTTTTCATATTGTATCTTGACTTTTCCCCCATCAACCAAAAAATATATAGAGACACTTATTCTTCATGTATATTATTATCAAACACAATTCTTTCCTCATCTCCTCTATTTTTAATACCTTTATTTTTTCTGTCCCGAAATAGTATTTAAACGCTACCTAAATAAACCTAAACCAACTAAAAAATTTTAAAAAATATATAATAAAAACTTAAATAAATTAGGAAATCCAAAAATAAAAAAAATTAAAAAAAATTAACCCATATAATATTTTATGTGCCTAGTTTAAAGGTATTTTAGATCTTGACCGGTTACAACAAGCTAACCCGTACAAAAATAAACGTACAAAATCTCCAAATCTCCTGAAAAATTATAATCTTAAAAGTTAATGAGGTTTTTTTTTTTTTTTTTTTTGTCAAGCCGATCACTCTAAAGTCTAAACCTCTATGTCTCATCAATTCATAAATATCCCCATAAAACTATCTATGTAACCTAATTGTAGCAAATCCATGACTAAATGGTCAGAACAACCTGCAACACTCAGCTGTCAGATATCCGAAGGTCAAGGTGACAACTTATCAACTATTTTTACAATTGAAATGGTGGTCACATCGATATCCTTATCTGACAGCAAAATAGCCACGTAAATAAGACTCAAGAATTCATTCAAGAACAATGCTATAGAAACTTACATTTTTACTCATCATCATGCTCTTGGCATGCCCACTTATGCGCCAGTAAAGTAAAAGGAAAAACCTATGGTATCAGTAGCATTACTGTTCCTGGTATTAACTTAAAGTGACGTTGCTTTCAATAAATCATGAACGTTGTTTTAAAAAGACCAATATTTCTAGCACAAAGCTTCAATATATGATAAAGACTAGAGAGAATAGTACAAGAGTGTAAAAGATATCTAGCAGTAAATCCTCTAAAAGAATCGACAAAGTGAACACAACTAAGATGACATGTTTATGCCTTGGCTTTGCCAGCCTGAATCCTCTGTTGTAACTTGAAGATCTGCAAGACACCGAAATAATCCAAAGCCATAAGTGGTCATTGAGATTTGAAACATATGATCTAAAATAGATAATGCTCTCATCTCGAAACAATAAACCATGGTGCAGTATACAATCATGAAGTCTACATGACAGTGCAAAGGAAGTTTATAAACCAGGACCAGATGTTATCTTTCACTCTCCACCACTATATACTCTCGAACCATGAATCTTAACGTCCTACGTAATTATTTAATTTCTTTAAAGAAAATGTATGCATGCAAGCTAATCGACTGGCTATTACCACCCAGCAACAATCCCCCAAGCCACAATCAGGGACACAGAGAATAAAATGCAGGCATGCTGAGATGAATTTGGACCATGGTTTCAATTCGCCAAAAATTAATACATATGGTCGTTAATGGTGGCTGAGAGAATGAAAGGAAAGAAAAAGAGACAAAACATATGAAGAAGAATAACACGCATTTTTTAAAAAGAAAGAGATCGCAGTGTTAAAACACCCAGAAAGCACTTGGAGGAGAGAAGACACAAAGTGGGGGAAAAGAACCCAGAAGAATTCCTGCAGAAATAGAGGACCCAAAATAGACGAGGGTACGAAACAAAAAGGTGGAAGTTGAAGAAAATTAGTAGCACATAAAAAAATAATTGATGCAACTATATTATTTAATAGTTTCATCTATATTAGTGTTTTGTCTATATTTTATATATAAAATACTTTGATATTTTTTATTTTATGTTTTGAAGGCATTTTTGGATGAAAAATGCAAAAATAAATAAATTGAAGATAATTGGCAGATTTGACTTTTGTTTTGTGCAGAGCGTGAGCTCTAGATGTTGAAATGAAGTGATTCTAGTGGCATTAAAAAGCTAACATCCATACCTTTTTGGACATCTAAGGCAAGAAAATAAAATAAGGAAAAGCATGAAAATCGCAGCTTTTAAAATCAAATCTCGCAATCAGCCAGTGTTGACCTTCAACCATTTCAACTTGAATATCTGGAGCTACAAAAGTTCAATTGATGCAAACTCAATGTTTTTGGATTCCTGACTCAACAGCCTATAAACGCTCCAAATTTCAGCCAAACAAGATGTCATATGAGGGAGATATGATTTTTCAAAGATGGCAACTGAATTCTGCCTGCAAATAGGTTTCATGAAGAAATGAGTCCAAATTACGTTCCAAAGCATTTAAACCGATATCCAAGTTTTTATTTCAGCAATTTAGCTCCTCTAAGTCAAAGCTTGAAGATTTCATGCAAGGCTATTTCTTTTTTTTTTTAGGAAAATAGTTATTAAAGTACTTAAATGTAAACAATTTATTTAAGGGAGGACTATTTTGTAAAATAGAGATTAAGATTTCCTAGGATATAAAAAGAATGAGAGAAGAGAAGGAGGGCAGCCAACCAAAAGGAGAATAACACCCCCTGTCCTCTAAGAAACTCAAAATTATGCATTCATCCTTTTTTTTGATTAGTTGTTCAACAAACAAGAAAGGCTAAACACTTTTTCTTAGTTGCAAGGATACGGAAATTTTCGAATTTCAAGAACTGTGAGATTTATTTTATATTTTCTTTTCAGTTTATATGATGAATATGTTTGTTCTCCTATGCTTATTTTTCCTATGATTGTTTATTTTAATTGCTAGAGCGGACTCTAAGTTATTATTATAGACAATTTATTGCTAAGTTTGATATCAAAACCGGAGTTGTGGTCTATGAACTTGTGAAGCAACTGAGTTTAATAATTGTGGTGGATCTACGTTATTAATCTTAGGGAGAACATTCAATCAAATCAAACATAGACTGCAGACAATTATGTTTTTTTGATTAATCAACTTATTTAGTTCTTAAGGCTGCCATTGAATTAAATTACTAGTGTGGACACTGTGGTTGTTTGATGTTAGGGTTAGTTATACGGCAGATCCGTTAACTAACCAATGTTAAGAAGAAATAAATATTAAGAATATAAATTGATGTTTCGTTTCCATGATCAGTTCTGATTTCTGTAGATGGATGTATGCTTGCAACCAATGTTTGTTCTCTTGATAATTTTCTGATTTTATTAAATTTTGTTTGATAGTTTTCTGGTTTTTTTTGCTTTAGCCTAAATAACGTCCAAACCCCCCCAAATTGCATATCATCTAGTATAAAAATCTGACTTGAATCTTCCTCGTGGAATCGACCCCTTGTTTGCTCTATACTATCTTGTGTGTTGTGTTTGAAGTTAGAGTAATTAATTTATGCGACCGCGACATCGCAATAATAGTTATAAAGGCACAAAGAACTATAGGCTCACAACTCAGCAAAGATGGCAATAAGAATTATATATACTAAGACAAATATTAAAGCTAATTAGAAATAGAACAAACAGCAGCATCAATCAGCACTCCTGGCAACTAGATAGTAGGTGCCAGGAGAAACCCAAAAGCAACACTCCAAACGCTCTAGCTAGAAAATCAGAACACACCAAGATGATATTGAAAAGCATGGCAGCCCTCTATTACAAATACAACAATACCTCAAGATAGCATTATGACTAGAAAGGAAGGGGTTGAAAAGAAACCAGCAAGGAGGTATCCAAACAATACTGTAAAGAATTCTAAGAGAACCAGTTGGAGACAGCACAGAACAGCACAAGTAAAGTCCCAAAAGAGCCACGCATCAAGCTGGATAATTTGTTGCAGAAAGCAAGAAATCCAACCATTAAATGACAGAAATAGACATCCTGGAAGAGCAACCAAAGGACAAATTGAACCAGGCAATCAACAACATAGAGATGAACCACGAAATTAGCCAAAAAAGCTTTTGGAGTACGATGTTTGACCAGACACTTAACTAGATGCAGAAGGTTTTGCAAACTTGGAAACTGCATCAATTGCTGAGAGAGAAAAATCTTGGTTGAAGGAGATATCTAAACATGAAGTGGGAGAATGTCATGATGACAGCATCTGACAGGGAATTGGAGAGAAGACATAGAGCAGAAAATGTTGGTGAACACTTCAACACTTGCCGATCAAAGGAGTGGGGAAAAAAAGCTGAGTGGGGCAGCCAACAGAATTCACGGAAATCGTCCTAGCCAGGAATAATAGAAGACTCATATTTGTAACTTTGGAAAATAAACCAGTATCAAATTCGAAAGCTTTTGTTGCCATATACGTGAGCTTAATAACTATTTAACAAGTAACAAATATCATTTTGAACATGAGAAAGGTTTCTCGTTTTCATTATTTTAAAAATTATCTTATAGTATTTGATTTATTTTTCAGGTTCTTAATTATTGGGTTACTTTTTAAGAGGTGACTTAAATTCCTAGAACTCGTGTATTAAAACAAAAACTAATTTGATTTTTGTTTTTGTACTAAAACTTTGATTTTTCCAAAAACTTTCGTGAAAATATGAGATCATGCAGAGTTTTTGAAGAAAAGAAAGATACATCAAATAATTTTTTTGCCAAACTTCATTTTTTATTGATTGATAAAAAAAGTACATCAGGCATAATATTTCTTTACAATGTCAGAGTTTACAAGTCTAGACAGATCATCCACATCTATATTGGTTAAAATTAAAGCTCCTAAAAAAAATCTTCTTCACCACGTATGGTCCTTCGTAGTACGGTGCTTAATTACTCTAATCTTCTCCTGATACTAGCGAGATCTTTTTCAATATTAGGTCTTCTTCTTTAAACACTCTTGGCTTGACCTTCTTGTTGTATACCTTAGTCATTCTACTTTGGTATAACTAGTGGTGACAAATAGTTGCCAGTCTCTTTTCATTGATCAAATTTAACTACTCAAATCTTGACTTTTCCCGTTCCGATTCATCCAATTCTGCACCCTTTAAGACCTTTAATGATGGAATCTCTGATTTCATCCTGTATACCAATGAATAAGAGGTTGCACCTGTAGAAGTTCTAATTGTGATGCGGTATGCGTGAAGTGCATACAGAAACATCTTATTCTAATCCTTGTAGGTGACCACCGTCTTTTGAATTATCTTTTTTATATTCTTGTTAGCTGCCTCAACAGCTCTATTGATTTTCGGTTTGTAAGGAGAAGAATTGAGGTGTTTAATCTTCCACTTAGTTTAGAGCTTAGTAATCAGCTTCCTATTGAAAATCTGAGTGTTATCGGTTACCAATATTGCTAGTAAATAAAGACAAATCAGACTTTTCTCAATGAACCTCTTGACTACTTTTCGTGTCATATATATAAGAGTTGGCCTCTATCCATTTAGTGAAGTGGTCGATGGCCATCAAAATGAACTTATACCCATTGCTAGCCTTTAGATTGATTGGCTTTGTGACATCTAACCCCCACATATCAAAAGGCCAAGGTGAGGTCATATTGAATAGCAGTGTCAGAGGTGGATTTATCTTGTCACCATATATCTAACATTTATGGTATTATTTTACATAGTCTACACGATCCCTTTTGATGGTCAACCATAAGTATCCAGATCTTTGTATTTTCCTTGTCAATGTATATCTATTGGCATGAGTGGCACAAATTCCCTCGTGGATTTTTTTTAATGCTTGCTCAACCTCTTTCTCTTTCAGACACCTTAGTAGAGTCTCGTTAAATGACCTTTTATATAGGATTTCGCCATCCAAATAAGAATCAATGGCCATTCTTCTCAATGTCTTTTCATCCGTCTCGGAAGCCTCCTGAGGGTATTTTCGATGTTGGATAAACCTCTTGATGTTATTGTACTATAGTTTCATGTCTTGTGATTCTTTAATTATGCAACAATGAACTTGGAGATTTCTGACTTTGATGTTTGTTGGTTAGATCCTACCTCCAATAACGATTTGTCATCGAAGTTAGGGTGGTCAAGGCATCAGCAAACTGATTCTTATCTTTGCTCATATGAGTGAATTTTATTTCTTCAAATTTATTAGCTAATCTCAAGAGATAATTCTTATATGGCTTCAATTTCTCATCCTTGGTTTGCCACTTCCCTTTTACTTGGAAGATGATTAGCAGGGTATCCTACAGACCTTAAGCTTCCTAACTTTAAGCTATAAAGAAGCTTCCAGACTAATGATACAAGCTTCATACTTGGTCATATTATTAGTACATTCAAACTCCAACCTTACCGAAATAGGATATTACTTCTTTTATGGGGAAATTATCACTACTCCAACCCTATTTCTTGATACATTCACTACTCTATCAAAGTACAAGGTCCACTTATCATTCATCTTATTGTTATCCTCAACTATTAGTACATCATCATCAGGAAGGTCAAAATTCAATGGCTCATAATCTTCCACAGCATGATCTGCCAAATGGTCAGTAATTGCACTCCTTTTACAACCTTTCTTGTCATAAAAACAATGTCATATTATGTCAACACTTGCTACTTTGCTATCCTACTTCACAAGTAAGGCTTTTCACAAATGTACTTGAGTGGATCCAATTTTAGATCAACTAGGTCATGTAGTATAACATATATTGCTTAAGCCTTTTTGCTCTTCACACCAAGACATAACATAGCCTTTTGATTGTTGTATACCAGGATTTACAGTCATTGAACTTTTTACTTAAGAAGTAGATAACTTGTTCTTTCTTCTCTTACTCATCGCACTAACCCAACATGCATCCCATATTCATTTCTATCACTATCAAATATATGATCAAGGGTCTTTCTAATGTAGGAGGCACTATTAATGATGACTTTTGCAAAATACCTTTTTATCTTGTCAAAGGCTTTCTATCAATCATTGTTCCATACCCCCAGATATTTCTTTCTGAGTAAATAGAAAATTGGTTTGTATGTTACCGTCAGTTCAAATATGAATCGAGCTATATAGATCAAACACCCAAGGAAACTTCTTACTTCTTTCTCTATTTTAAGTGTCGTTATATCATAGATAGCTTTTGCTTTATCTAGATCAACTTATATTCCTCGGCTGCTTACTGTAAAACCCAATAGCTTTCCAACTCTTACCCCGAACAAGCATTTTGCAGAATTCTATCTTAATTTGTATTTTTGCTGCCTCTTAAACAATTTTCTCAATACATGCTCGTAATTTTCTTCTTTCTTTAATTTGGCAAGTATATCATCTACATAGACTTCTACTTCTTGGTGAATCATATAGTGGAACAAAGTGACAATTGCTCTTTGATACATGGCACTGACATTCCTTAAACTGAATGGCATCATTTTATAACAAAAGGTTCCCCATGACATGACAAAGATGGTTTTTTCTTTATCTTTTTTTGCCATTCTAATTTGATTATAACAAGAGAACCCATCCATAAACGAATATGTGGCATTATTCATAACATTATCAATATATGAGGTAGAGGAAAGTCATCCTTCAAGCTTGCTTTGTTCAAGTCTCTATAATCTACACACGCTCTAATCTTGCCATCCTTTTTGGGAAATACAACCATATTAGCCACCTATTGAGGGTAGTGGACCACATTTAGAAATCTTGTATCCTACTATTTCTATATCTCTGCCTTTCCTTTAACATATCTAGGCGTATTAGTCTGGTTTTCTCTTTAACTGGCTTACTATCTTGTACCAAAGGAATCCTATGTACCAATATATAGGAATGATGTGAGGAGAGACACGCTTGAGGGCTAACCCTTCAAGGGGGTTGAGTGATAAAAAAATGTTATTTATCTTTTTTGTACATGTTGTGAACATAGACACCCTGATAATTATTCAATTTCACATGATTGATGTTTATATGCTAGAAAGAGGGTCGTAAATAGAGAACTTGTCAGTATCTAGGGTAAGGATGTCATTACAGTGGTGAAAAAAAACACTTCAAAAGAGAGTGCCCTCATAAAGTCTCTAGACAAATACAAAATGTGAAGTAACCAAGTTAGAGTTACCAACAGTTTATCACAGTGAACAGGCCAACAAAATCAACACAGTCAGGGGCGAATCCTAATCGACGACAGCTGAGGACACATATGATATAGGAAGACATCAGAGTAACATCTGATGGAGTGACATGTATGCTATAAATGAATAATTTAAAGATACATGCTTTATTTGATCCGGGTGCCACTCACTTATTTATAGCTAGTAGAGTTGTAGCCAATATGGGAAAAGAAACAAAAAGGTAGAAAAGGGGTTTACAATTGGAACACCTTTAGGTGATGTTGTAGAAACAAATATTGTGTAATGTGGGTGTAAAACTTAGCCTCAATAAGTATGAGTTAGAGGTAGATTTGATACCTTTAGAATTTAATAATGTTGATGTAATTCTATGTATGGATTGACTAAGTAAACACAAAGCCCATATAGATTGCTTTGCAAAAATTATAACTATTCAAGGGTTAAAGGGTAGAAGAATAACTTTTAAAGGAAAAAGAACTATTATTCTAACCAGTATGATTTCAGCTATGACTACTAGGAAGTTGTTGAGGAAGGGATGTACATGATACCTTGCTTATATGTTAAATTTTGACAAAACTAAAATAGAGTTAGTTGATATTTTGATTGTAAAGGAATTTTCGGATGTATTACCAGAAAAACTACCTTAGCTATCCCCGAACAGGAGGTCAAAGTTTCTATCAATACCTTCCCAGAAGTTCCCCTAATAACACAACCACTATACATAATGGCTTTGGTAAAATTGAATAAATTGAAAATTTAGCTGCAAGAATTACTAGATAAGGGGTTTATACGACCTAGTGGATCGTCTTGGGGAGCACCTGTATTTTTTGTGAAAAAGAAGGATGGCACCCACAGGCTTTGTATGGATTATCATCAGTTAAATAAAGTAACAATGAAAAATAAGTATCTGCTATCATAAATAGATGACTTATTTGACCAATTAAAAGGAGCCATGATGTTTTTGAAGATCGATTTAAGATCAAAGTATTACCATATGAAGATTAAAAAGCAGGATGTACCAAAGACTGCTTTTGAAACTCGATATAGACACTATAAATTTTTAGTGTTACCATTTGGGTTGAAAAATAATCCAACACTTTTCATGGATTTGATGAACCGAGTTTTCCAGCTTTGCCTAGATAAATTTATCGTGGTATTTATAGATGAAATTTTAGTTTATTATAATTCCTTTAAAGAGCATGAATGATAGTTAAGACAAGTACTGCAGACTTTGAGGAGCCACCAACTATATCTTAAATTGAAAAAATATGATTTCTGGATGGAAAACTTAACCTTTCTGGGACATGTCATTCCTTTTAAAGGCATCTTTGTGGATCCTTAGAAAGTTGAAGCGGTTCTAAAGTGGGAAAGGCCAACTACAATAACTAAAATTTATAGCTTCCTAAAACTTTTTTGGTATTATAAAAGATTCATTAAAAGGTTTTCATTGAACCCTTTTGACACACTTAACTAGAAAGGATATAAAATAAGAATGGTCGAAGGAGTGTGAAGGAAGCTTCTAAGAACTAAAAAGGAGACTTACCACTGCTTCTATGCTAACACTTCCATCAGGAATCGAAGGCTTTATGGTTTATAGTGATGTCTGAAGGAAGGGGCTTGAGTGTGTTTTAATGCATCACGAAAAGATAATTGCTTATGAATTGAGACAATTAAAGACTCACGAGGTCAGTTACCTAGTACATGATTTAGAACTAGCAGTTATGATATTTGCCTTGTGAGCATGGAGACACTATCTTTATGGATTCCAAGTCCAAATCTTCACATACCATAAAAGTTTGAAATACCTGATGTCGTAAAAAGAATTAAATATGTGATAGAGAATATGGATAAAACTTATCAAAGACTATAATTATACTATAAAATACCATCCTGAAAAGGTGAATATGGTAGCCAACGTTCATAGTCACAAAAACAAAGTGGCTCTAAGTAAACCACCAGTATGGGATGAACGAAGACTAACAGAGTTGTGAAGATTGGGGAACCTATTGAGTATGAGTTTAGAAGAAATATTAGTAGCATAATTAAAAGTACAACCGATGTATCGAGAATAAATATTATAAGCATAATAAAGAGATGATGAAGTGTCAAAGATGAGAAATAAAGTAAATATCAAAATTGAAACCCCTTTTCGGATTGCAAATGATGCACTGTTAATATTGAGATGACGTATATATGTGCCTAATAATAAGATTATTAACAAGAAGATCTTGCAAGAGGCACCTGAGTCTAAATTCACAATACATCTTGGTAGTACTAAAATGTACTAGGATAAGAAACAATACTATTAGGGGACCAACATTCCCCCAACATAAAAAGAAAGTAGCTAATTATATGGTGAAGTGTGGTATTTTCCAACAAGTTAAAGTGGAGCACCAGAAGTCAGTAGGGCCATTGCAACCCTTGCTAATTCCTGAATGGAAGTGGGAGATGATCACCATGTATTTCGTGTCAGGCCTACCTAGAGAGGAAAAAAGAAATGATGTAATATGAGTTATTGTAGATTGTTTAACTAAATCTGTTTTATTTCTAGTAGTAAAATTATGTGAATGAGGTTATACGACTTCATGGGATTCCAACATTCATTGTCTCAGATCGGGATCCTAGGTTCACCTCTTGTCTCTAGCCAAGCATATAACATGCTTTATGAATGAGATTAGATGTAAGTACTTCCTTCCACCCATAGACTATGTAAATAGCTGGAGACAAAAGGAGTGGGGAATAAGAGACTTTTAGTAGAGTAAAAGAGGAAAGGTTTTTAAAATTCAAATTATCATGTAAAACTAGTGGGTATAGCTTGAATTTTGAAATTATATTGGGAAGATTAACCAATAATGAATTGATTCCACTTCCCATTAATTTATATTTTGAGAAGAAAAATAAGTCATTAATGAGTTGTTTAAGAGAGAATAAGTGTGACACAATAAATTAGTAAAAGAAGTAATTTAAGTCAAAAGGTAAAGAAAGATAAAATAGTGGACTAGACTTAATAAGTGTTTCCATATTAAAATATGTTTGGGCCTAAATAAATACAAGACTTGGTGATGGTTGAACCAGGTGAATATTATATATAAAAGTTATGAAGTTTGGATTAGAAAAAAGAAAAGATAGACTATGGAAAAAATATGATCCAAACTTGTAAAATAAACTAACTAAAACACATGAGATAATAGAGATTGACAGTTTCAATTGTGCATCCTGAAGGTGAGGAGTAATGGGGAAAGGGGGTGGTTAACATGAAGTTATCAATGTAAACCAAAGCTAAAGGAAGAAACAACAACAACTTACTAAATCAACAACAATAGTTGCTACGCAATTGAATCAAGTTCTCATGATCTTCAAAACTTGTTTATTAGTAGACTTGTAATCTCATAGGCAACAATCAATAGGCATATAACTTGTAGGTAAATAGCTTGTAGGTTGATGATAGTTTGTAAACAATAATCAATAGGCTTGTAATAGTC